>JAABUS010002738.1_pt1 | contig 31786 bp, 31 predicted proteins | sample 5560161 | NCBI WGS metagenome assembly JAABUS01 (sample SAMN10711885, study PRJNA513376) | rock metagenome | isolation source: Antarctica rocks | place: Antarctica: Victoria Land, Trio Nunatak nord | collected 2016-01-04 | reverse complement strand
TTGTATGACGCGTTCAGCGAATTTTCGACCAACTTCACTTTTTTCATAACTATTGTAAATAGAATTACTTCATGATTGAATTCTGTGTTTGCATTCTCATCTATATGTCAATTCTTGATATGATTGCACATATTCTTTGATGCAAATGTTAAATCAAGTACTGAGTTTAACTGATCTGAATAGTTGTGATATGTGTCTATATCAGAAGTGTTAATCAGATCATATTTATGTAAATTTACTCACTTTATTAATGCTTTTGTTCTAATAGAGTTTGAAATTTTTGCGTTTCATCAGCTATGATGTGCATTAAAGTCTTCAACGATAATAACTTTTTGCTCAGAATTTAGCATAACTTTTGCTAATTCTCGCTCAATCATGTATAATTGCTCATCATCTGCGTTTTGTGACTTTTCGTTGTAAATATTGAACAATAAAATTTCTTTCTGAATTTTATTGTTCACTATTGATATTGCTTGCATATCTTCGCTGTTGACTATGTTTGATCTTGATGTGCATGTAAATTTCTTTGCGTTTTTCGCAACAAATATCAATACTCTGACATGAGTATTCTGAACATTTGATTTGATGCAGATAAATGATGAATGTGAAATTGTTATATTTTCATCTTTTATTCATGATTCTTGTAGTATAACAATGTCTGTCTTGTTTTTCGCAAATTTCATGCATAATTTGCATTGATCTTGCACAATTGTGCTGTAGAATTCAAATATTCAACATGTTTGCAAAGCTTTTGTCATTTGCGTTGTTTTGTGACATTTCGAATGCACTACTCATTACAATTTCGTGACTAGATGATCTTTTTGTGAGTTAATAGACTGAGCTGTCTGATATGTTTTGCACATTACGCTATTTGCAAAGTGCACATTTTGACAGTTGCAACATCTAGAAATTATGTGATTGCATGATTACTCATCTTTGCACGTAGATAATTGACATTTATGATTTCAGATCTGATGATTTCGCTTGCAGTATAAGCATCTTGATGATCTGTTGCATTTGTTCTGCAAATGCTTGAATGTTTGACATTTTTAACATTGATCATTTGATTAATAGTCTCAATATTCGACTGTTTGATATGTCGATCTCGCAGCTAAGAGTCATTTTTTCAGATATCTTTGCGCTTCTGCTTCGATTTTGAACATCAGTATTGTTGAAGCATGATTCTTTCTTGCTTTATTTTCACCTTTTGATAATCATATTGAATTGATTATCAGCTTCAATTCAGAGTTGTACTTCTCTAGCTTAATTCTCAGATATTTCATTTCGATCTTCATGTTGAAGATTTCGATTTTCAGACTGTGTATGACTATTTTATGTCATTTCTCATCTTTCTTAATGCTTTTAACATTAAAAACATGCTTTCATATTGCTCTTTGTGCTAGTAAGACATCTGCGATGTATTTTTTCAAGATTGTCAAAGCAATGTTGTTTTTCTTTAGCGTTTTGACTATTATGATGACTCTTAGATCGATTTTCGCCTTTTTCAATGCATTATTCATCGAATCTCGCATTTTCATCATCTTTAACGTTCAGTTCTCATTTTTGATATTGACAATGAGTCTTCTTTCGTGATATGATATTTCTTGTGATTTTGGCGAGAATTTCTTGATAATCAGGTTTCATTCGTCTGCATTTGCATTCACATTCACATTTGCATTCACATTCACATTTGCATTCACATTTGCATTTGTGTTTGCATTTGCATTTGCATCTGTAACTTGAGCTGCTTTTTGCACATATGTGAGCTTCTGCGTTGATTTTTGCGAATTTTGCATGACTTGCGACGTTTGCGAAACCTGCGTCTTCTGCAAGATTTGCGAATTCTCTGTCATTTGCTTTGCATTGATTCTCTTTTTGATGTCTTCAGCATTTTGTTGAATCAATTGTAGAATGATCTTCAGTTTGTTGTTTATTTAACTTTGAAGTTGATTTATTTGCTTCTGAATCGAGTTTTCTATGCTTTCGTCACATGCTCTTTGAATGTAAGTTAAGTCATGACTTATAGTTTCTTTCTGTTCTGATATTGCTTGTCTTAGCTGATTGACTGTGAATTCAATTCTTTCACGCAGTCTCTTTATCTGCATCTCTTTAGAGATGACATTGTAGCACTTGCTCGTACTAACTTCGATGCTAGCTTCTTTTTGCGAACTTTTCATCGCTTTTCGCTTTTTCATTTCTTTGAATTTCACAATCGCTCATGTTTGCTCTTTTTGCTGCGAATTCACATTTTGCAGATTGATTGTATTCTTGTCATTATGCGCATTTGCATGTGAATTTAGCATCAATGCATCAAGTGAACTAAACATGTATTGCCTTTTTCTATTTACTGATGTGAGCGATTTTTGTTGACTGCAAAATAAATCAACAATGTTGTTCTGCAGTTGTTTGCTTATTGATGAACTCATGCTAAGTTCGTTTCATAGATTTATTTCAATCTCTAACGTTGACTTTTTGATTTCTATCATTGACGTTTTGAGTTTTGACGCTGAGCTATTGCTTCTACTGAGTTTCGCGTTACTATTAGCGAAACGAGGCGAGAAAAAACGCATAAAGCGACTCTTTATATTTCTTTTCATGAAGAATTTTTTCAAGTTTCAAGCTTTGAGCTTCTAGAAAATTCACTTGACATCACTTAAATATCTTTTTAATCTTTTACTCAGAGCGTTTCACGTAGACAATAACTTTAGTGTAGAGATTTCTCAATTTCTATTTCGAAACCTGTAATAAATCATCTTCTATTATTGACTTATGTCAGATGAAAATGATATAAATTTAGTCTGCAAGAATCTAGATTACTCTTTTTGATAGAAAATGCTTGATGCAATTGCTTTATATCTCAGATATTGAAGTACTTGTGTTATCTCACTCAGAATAGTAACGACTGATCTCGACTTATTGTCTTGCACATCAAGAAAAGGTAAAACAGATAGTGATTTGATAAGAAATGCTGTACTTCTCTAAAACAATGTTGTTTTCTGTGCAATCTTCGAGCGCAAAAGAGTTTGATTTCAATTTTTGCGTCAGTATGCAATCTTTTGTGCTGTTCTAAAGTCGATTGACGACTTGTTCTTTTCATGTGAGTTTGCTCTTCGATTTATCAATCAAATTACTGTCTGAATTGATGATTCTTTCTTCTGCGTTGATGAACTCTCGTTTCGCCGCCGATTTTGGTCTGCGTGAACGAGAAAAATTTCGATTTTCGATTTTTAACTTGCGATGCAGTCATCTGTGAAGTTATTAAGTCGAATGAAGACTTGTTTTGATCGTACAATTGTGCTCTATAACTTGTCGATCGATTTGATATATTATATGCTTCAATAGATCGCTGTTGTCAGTTGTTCGCCCTCTTTTCATCAATTCAATTATCTATTATTTGAGCTTTAGCAAATTGACTACTTCGTTTCTTTGTTCGCTTTACTATAAATACAGCTTGAAACTGTCTTCTTTCTTCTGTATTCTTAGTTTTCTAGTTAAAGCTATCTCTATTGATCAAACATTCTATTCAGCTACGCACTATCTCGCTGCAGTGTGATTAGATTCTAGACATGATCTCAACATATGTTAATGTTGAATACAAAATGACTTTCAAATGATGTCATTGACTTCACGCTCACTTTCTTCGCTCAGCTGTCAACATGTTCTCTCTTCTTCATGAACTTCTTTTCAAGTCTGCTAATTATCTTTTTCAATCTTTTCAGCTGATTTGTTAAAGATCAGCATAAAGCGAGTCATATGAGTATAATGTAATGAGTATATAAATGCTAAGAAAGAAAAGTATTTAGAAGAGAAGAATTGACTATTTATATAATTCAGAGAAACATAAGCTAACTTTGAATAAAGTTGACTTCAAAACAAGTCTATGCTTTAGCGACAAGCGATCAACGATAGTTCTCAGAATAGTCATCAACATAGTCATCAACATAGCTATTAACATAGCTATCAACAAAGATGCATAGCTAGAATTGTAACATGATTCTTCATGCATTGATTGACAGTCAACGCAGCGATGCGTTGACGCGTTAACTTTTCTATCATCTTTGTCAAACTTTTCATCTTCTCTTAAAGCATCAGCTCATTGTTTCTACGTTCATTGAGCTCATAAAGTACTTGCAGCTTGTGTAATTTCTTCTGTATATCTTTCATCTTAACTGAATTCTTCTGCGAGATAGCAATAATCATCTCTCGTTCATTCATTGATGTTATGTTAACAACACTTCTCATCTGTTCTTGATGATCAGAATAAAGCGCAAGCATCATGTTAATGATGTGCTCTGTCTTTAAATAGTTTAAGTAATTCATTTTCGTGATTCAAAAATTTATCAATTTAATTTGAGATTTCTAAAGAAATTTCATTGATTAATCAAATTCAACTTTTCATCAAAAACAAGTTTATACACTTCATTATGTTATAACAAGAATTTGTTCAACATAATGTGTTACATATGCAATTGAAAAAATCATTACTTTATTAATTATAAAGATGAAAAGATCAAGAATAAATTAAAAGAATTTGATGTAAATCAAGTATTCATTGATTTAATGTTACATATGAATCATTTTAAGATTTTGAAAAAAGACAAGCTTTTGATGAACACTTCAAATCATTGAGAGAAAATAATAATAAATTCATACATTCTTGTGACATCAATTAAATCGACTCATGAAGAACTTTATGCTATTTGTATCAAGTGAACAAAATTCTCTGAGATAGAAAATCACTCGCAGTTTATACAACTGTTTTATGCAGTTGAAACAGTGAGTTTTGAAACTATGTATCAAATTTGTTCACGTTGATTGCATGTTAAGAAATGAGTGTTCTAGTCACTTTAAATTGCTTTAAGAGCTTCGTTTTCATCATCATCTTCATCACTGTTCTGAGATTCTTCATGATGATAATGATTATTCAATAGTTCAAGAAGTCAGCATCTTGTAACATTCTTAATCGCAGATGTGATTAGTTTGAGCAATGCATGAGTACATGCTTCGTTGTCTGATAACTTCATTCGCAGTCACATCGCAAGCTATTCATGTCTGAAACATTTTTAAAGTGCAGATAAACATTCAAATCTATGCATTTAATTCTGATGTGCATTGCAAGAATGCTTTCTGCTTTCTGAAAATCATCATGCATCTTTATCATCTTATTGCTCAAATGCAATCTTTGTGCTGAAATTATGTTAATGTTTGCAACGTATTTTCTGTACTTTTCTCATCGTTGATTTCACTAATTCTTGTGATACTGCTTTATTGCAATGCTATTGCTTGTTGAAATTGTTGTGAAGAAGAAGATGTATCATTTGCATCTTGACTGTATCTTCGCATTTTCTTGAATGAAGATGTTCAGAAGTACTATTTTCTTGATGATGAGTAAGTGAGAAATGACGTAATTAACTCTCGTCAAATGAACATGTATTAGTTTGCATGCTTGTCTGATCTCTTACATTCAATCATTGACTCAACTGTGTAGCGTGATCTTGTTCTGTAACATGTTCAAATGAACATGTAATGAACTCATGTATGTTTCTGTCTTTAAAGTTTCAATGTTTACTCTTTTGAATGCTTCTGCTACGTGACACAGAGTTTAATTCTGAAGTGTTTCTAGTTTGCATTCTTTGTTCAACAGTTCATCTTTCTTGTTGCATTAATATCAAACTAATGTTTTGAATGCAATTTCTGATCTCACTACTGCTGAGTATACTTGTCTCGCTTTTGTGAAGATAGCTTTTCATATGAAGACTTTAAAATGACTAAGTGTCAGCATTCTTGTGATGTGATTTGTCTTTATTTGTTGAAGATGCACGTCTCATTGCAATTTTGTGTTCAGTTGCACTTCTAGAACTTGTACGTCTGATTTTGATTTAATAACTGAGCTTTTTATTTGTATGCTAGTCATCATGTTAAATCTCTTCAATTTTCTAGTGAAATGTGTAAACTTATACTTTTCTGATGCAAACGTTGTGTCATGAGTGTGAACTCATTTCGCGCAGATGTCGTGTGCTTTGCTCAATGTTCTGCAAATTTCTTCAGTGAATCTGTTGTAAACTAGAATGTTAATATCATTTATGAAGTCAAACACTTCGATTTTTATTTTCAATGCTTCGCATTTTTCAATTAAACTTGCGTTGAAGAATAGAAAGAGAATCAATGAAATGAAAGATTTTTGTGATATGTCTGCATTTATCTTACGCATGTCGCTCATTTATTCATTAAATATTAGAAATGTTTCTTGATCTTTTAGAAAGCTGCGTGTTCATTCAATTATGTAGCTTGATGTTCTTTTCATCTTCAGCATATACAGAAGTCTGATGTGTGAGACTTGATTAAATGCTTCAATGATGTCTAGACTTAGCATGAATGCTATGTATTTGATTTTGCAATTTCATACTGTATGAACTTGATTTATCAATAAATCTAATATTAAGATCACAAATTACTTGCGTCTTATTCTCATTTGAGCATTAAATAGCATGTGATGAGTTTCAATTATATCACTCAGTCTTTTGATCATGATTGACTTTAGAGCTTTGCTCATGATGTCAAGCAAAGCAATGAGTCGATACATCTTTGAATCAATATAATCGCTTTTCTTTGATTTGCATAGTACTATTGTCTGAGTCTTTTTAAATTGCTTTGAATGATATTTGTGTATTATGCATGCGTTGAATAAACTTATCAATACTGAGATCAGTTCTGCAAGACTCACTTGAAGCGCTTTGTTTAAAATATTTGAAGCATCTGACATTTTGTCTGCTTTTGTTTATCTGATTGTCTGCTTCACTTCATCTTCTGTGATGCGTGAATTGAATGAGACTATCAAAGATATAAATGATTCTGTAATGTCATTGACATTCACTTGAGAAGATGAGAAAAAGAACTTTCTTTGCAGTATCTCGATTTTTTTCTTGAACGTTGTTATCATATGATCAATGTCGCTTCACTTCAGTGATGAAAATTAAGAAAGCTTTTTAAATAGCTGACTTTCGATTCTAGCTCATTTTGCAAAGCATCATATTGATTTGAATGCTTTGCTCAGCTCATGCATTTGTGATCTGAAGTGTATGCATTTTGTTTGTTGAATTATCTTGTTTTTATGATCATTGTGCTTCAGATATTCATTTCACACTTCTAATGTGTCTTGCGTTTTTCATATAATTCACAGTCATCTTGATTTCATTACTTCTTCGAAGCAGCTTTGATTTCAAAAGTCTCTTGCTCAATTTAATGATTTTGTCAAAAGAGTAAATTTCTCAATGATCTCTTGCACACTCTGTCATTCATCATAGTCTTGTCGTTTAAAGAGCGTTTCAAGAGTAAATGTATTCACAGATAAGCACTCAATACTTCTGTATTCATTTTTTTTCAAAGTCATTGTTATGATTCTAGTCTTCGTTTATTCTTCAACTAGTCTTCGCCTGATTTCATTCTAATTGAGTTTAGTGAGAATCTGATTTAAAGATGATGTCATTGAGTCTCTGCATCATATGTGTAAAACATCAACTCAATTGAGTCTAGCACAGAACTGAGAAACACATATATAAGAATTGAGTTCTTTTCTGTAGATACTTTTCTTTCTTAGCATTTATTTATTAGTTAAATAACACTTTTGTGACTCACTCTAGATCGATCTCTAACAGTAGATAAATGCTAATCAACTACTCTGCTATCAACGTGTAGATGATACAAAATAATCTACTTCGTTCATTCAGAAAATTCGCAAGAAATTCTTTGAATTACTTTCATTAAAACACATTTTCAAATTTACTCAAATTTACTCAAATTTATTAAATCAATCACTTAATCTTCTCATAATCTATTTATCTTCATCTTTAATCTTTTACAATGACACGCGACTCTGAATCAGTTGAGTCATGAACAGCTCGTCTGCTTAGAAGCATTGCTAATAAATGAGTTTTTCTTATTTTCTTCGATGCTTCAGTGAAATCTCAGAATGTTGCTACTTCATAAGACATCAACATAAGTCAACAACTTCGTCAATGAGCTATTAATCAGTCAAACAAGATCATCAAGATGCTGATCGAGCTAAAAGATCAACGAAACATGACTTTGAAACTTAACGAGCAATGAATTGATGTTCAAGTCAATCACATCAAGAGACTTGATGAGCTAAAGATCAATCAAATGACAATAAACACTTAAGAAGAGATTATTATTAAACTATGAAAGAAAGTCTTAAGTTTAAAAAAGAAACAGTGTTCAGCGAATCAGTCTCAATCTCTTCAATTTACTGAATCTTGAGTCTCTATGAAATCTTTATCTCATCAATCTATCGAGAATCATACTTGACGTGAATCATTCATTTTATTCAATAATGATCATCACAAGTCTTTCAAGTTTTCAAACTCATCTGTATTCATTGATGAAAATGAATCAACATGAGATAGCTGAAGAATCAAGATGAACAACAAGCTTCAGACAAATGTTGATCACTTCAATAATGAGAATATCTGTATTGTTTATGTGATATTTAGACTAGAAAATGATGCTGCTGAACATATTTTTGCTTAATGTCATCATGATACTTTGCATTTTTACATCTTGATCTACAAGCTATTTGAACATCTGAAAGAAATATATGATGAACTGAATAGAAATTGAAAGTGTCGTTGCAAGTACAACACTTTGAGATAAACAGACAAGTCTTTCAATATCTTTTACTTCAACTTTATGAAGCTATTCAACTATCTTGAATACGATGATTGCATTCTGATGAATGATCTTCAGAATAAAATCAATAATCACTTGCAAAACACTTTATCAGTCTGTTCAGAGAATTTTACTTCACTCACTCGCTTAAGAATCTTTCTTCAAGATGTGAATAATAAACAGCAAGTCAACTATCAGCTACGCAGTCAGCTTCGCACTGTTATCATCAAAGTCACTGTTATATCTGATAAATGCATTACTACTTCATTGTCAGTAATAACTTTGATAATCAATTATGTTAAATCTACTTTCTCTTCTACTTCTGAGTCAGCAAGATCATCTATCATTTGCTATACTTGCAAAACTTCAAGTCATTTGTTCAAGAATTGCTTTCAAAACAAGATCAATACTTCTGCATCTTATGCATTCACTTCTTGTTTACATGAGATCATCATTTCGAAGAATAAGAAGAATGAGAAAATGTCTTTTTTCAAAGATAGCAAGACAAAAAACTAGTGACTTTCATCAAAGATGCAATGAAAAAGATGTTAATTTCTTCAACAATAAGCATGTCAGATGATTCTTTTGCTTCTGAATCTTTAACTACTGAATATGTATTATCTAACAATGAAATTAGTTACTCATTGAAGTCATTGATTGACATTGAAGCTGCTGACTATTCGTTCATTAATGAAGTGATTGCGCAGATTGTTTATGATCAGTTGCAAATCAAATTTCTGACTTTGATCAAAGCAAAGTCAATTTGAGAATTTGACAATTATTATGCTAAGAAACTCATTACTCATGTCATTTATTTGAATCTGACTGTTCAAGATCATATGATTGACACAGCTTTTATGTTGATCACTTGATTAAATCAACATCAAATGATTCTTGAAAAAACATGAATGAACAAAATCAATCGAGTAATTGATATGTGAATCGATTTTCTTCGATTTTCGATTTTCACTTCTAATCATAAATCAATTGTTTTACTCACAAGCAACAAAACAATCATGAAGCAGAAGAGTTTGACTTCTACTCATATACTGAAGAGATTTTTCACTACATCTCAACTCAGTCTGAAATCACTCTCTTTCAATCAATTTAATGAGAAGTCAGTTAAATTAATTGAACAGTTAAAATCGCGTGACGCGACTTTAACTAACGTTAAAAATTCTAAATCAACGTTCAGTCTGAATTTATTCTCTTTCAGTTCAATGAACATAGTAATGATAGAGACAGCAACATATAAAATGTTAGTCAAATGATCAGATGTCAAGATCTTTGCTGTTATTATCTTGAAAATTAATCAACTCATAATTACAGTTGAAAACAAGTCTGAAGAAGTGAATCTGCATAAGCTTTTTCATGCTGAAGCTCTCAAGCAAGTCAAGATTAAGCTTTTCTCTGAATATCACGACTATTTAAATGTCTTCGATCGAGCAATGATCAATCAGCTATCATTGCATCGTTTCTATGATCACAAAATTGAATTGATTGATGAAGAAATGCTCTCTTGAAGCAAACTATATCAGATGTTCAATCACAAGCTTCAGAAGATAAAGAAGTATTTGATTGATCATTTAAACAAAGAATTCATTTTCTTCAGCTTTGCATCATACGTCTCGCTTATCTTGTTCATTAAAAAGAAAGACGATAGTCTGCGTTTCTGCATTGATTACAGAAAGCTTAATGCTTTGATCAAATGAGATCATTACTCTTTGCTCTTGATAAACGAGACTTTCGCTTGTATACAAGAAAGCAAATATCTGACTTGATTGAACATCATTGTCATGTTCAATAAATTGCAAATGCACTTAAATAATGAAGATTTGACTATCTTTATCATCATCTTCAACTCATATAAATATTATGTAATGCTCTTTGAATTAATCAACAAATCAATGTTCTATCAACATTATATGAACAACTAGACTGATCATCAAGTCGAGTTTTGATATCAATCTTCTGACTCAACTCAAGTACTCAGATTCAATCTTCTGACTCAACTCGAATACTCGATTTCAACATTCTGACTTGATCTGATATCAATCTCAAGTCGATATCAGATTTGAATTTTCGACTCAACTCATCAAGAAATCGAAAATGACATTAAATGTCAAGATTTACTATTTTCGAATCTATTACGTCATTATATTTGAAAGACTTACGTGAAACAAATGAATCTATTTCTCTTCTCGTTGTTTGCATTATCTTGTTGCATTATCAATAAAATATATTGCAAGATGTCTGATTCTGATAAAACATATGAATTATCAAGATCTTCGATCGAGAAAGAATCTAATTTCTCGATCGTTCATTAATCTACTTTCAGTAGTCTTCATTCTAATGAATTCGCAAGTCAAGAGTCACGAAACATCAATCAGAATTTCATCGAAAAGAAATGAACTCTTCAAGAAGCAATGAATAGAATTCATCGCGATACTTCTCTTCTAATATTAAGAGAAAATAATCAGTATGTTGAGTGAAGTGCTGATATCAATGCTCAATTTCAACAATGATAATTACAGATGTCTGTTGACGAAAGTGTCATCAACAAGACTCAAAGAAAGATAGATAATTCACTTTGAGCTAAGAAGATTGAAGTAAATAAACAATTCAACATCTGAAACAAGTTTATTCAAATGATCTTGACGTTGAAAAAATATTCTAAGATTTCATGCAAGAATTGTCTTAAAATTCTAGATCATTCTACGACTATTGATGAATCTAGTACGTTCAATATGATCAAGCATCTCAAGTCAAATGCTTGTCAGAAACGAAAACAACTCAACTTTCTTTCACAGTTCAAGATATCTTTCGATCATGTAAGTTCAATATGATAATGCAAATAAATAATGCAAAGTTGATGTATTTATAGAAGAAAAATTATATCAACTTATCATCTCAATTCAATCAACAAAATTGGGAAAAGATATTATGTCAGATCTTCGTTGCACTGAATTTGTCTTTTCAAATCATTGAAAACAAGCATTTTTGACAGTTACTACAAATGCTTCGTTCAGAAATTACTCTTGTGCATTGCACTAAATTATCAAACATAATTTTCTCGAAATATGATGAAATTCAAGCAAAGATAAAGCAAGACTTAAAAGAGTCACGACAGATTTCTATTACGTTGAATGCATGATTTAGTTCTCAAAAAGTCGCTTATCTGAAAGTTTTAATATATTAAATGAATGCTACATTTCAATATCGTGAACATCTCATTGAATTTACGTCTCTTCAAGTTGAGCATACTGATTGTCATTTAATGCAAGAGCTGTTTAAGATTTTGAATATATACGACATTAAAAACAAGTTTTTTGATGTTGTTATTAATAATGCAAGCAACAATGACACTCTAAAGAAGAAGCTTGAAAGAGTGCTCAGTTGACGTGACATTTCATAAGATAAAGCACAAAACTCGATATCTTGTATGACTCATATCATCAATCTAATGACTCAAGAGTTTATCAGAGCTATTGAATCAGAGACTTTGAACAACAATCTCGCTGTGTCATTAAACGACGATCAAGTTGAGAATGTAATCACAAGTAATGATCTTTGCATTGTTGTCAAGAAGATATTTATCAAGTTGATAATGCAAAAAAATAATGCATTTACTAATCAGTGAAACAGGTTCGCGCTCTTACTATTGTCATCAACAGTTCTTCTCAACGAAAGCTTTGCTTTCTAAAGCTTCAAGTCACAAGATCTCAAAAATTGATACAAGACATTCACATTCGCTGAAACTTTATTTATTTGATGCTTCAACATGCATATCAACTGCGTGACACAATTGATATATGAGTTGAGAAATTCTTAACAGATGCAAAGATTCAAGCTATTTGATTAAAGAAGAACGAATGATCACTAGTATTGCTTGTTAACAATATGTCAAATTCTTTCTACGAGCTAACTCTGATTATGTTTAGAATCATCAATGTTGACATACATTTAGAATTTTGAATGTTTGATGCTCTTTTCAATTATCTCAATGTTATTGAGATGATAGTACGTGATAATGCATGTACTTCACAAGCACTTGTTCTTCGAGCTTGCGAACTAGCTTTTAACAAGCTTGCAAAGTACTATTTCAAGACGAAGAGCAAAGATGAACTGATATACAATCTCGCTATGATTTTAGATTCTACTCAAAAGCTGAATTTGTATCAAGATTGAAATGCAAATGAGAATGATTCTCATTTTTATTACGACAAGTACAGAAAAGAATTCAAGAACTATTTTCGTCATCATTATGAAGAGAGAACTACAACTGCAGAAGTCAGAGCACAAGTGACTAGTGATGTTGATCAGATAATGCAATATGATAATGCAATTGATCATTTATTAACAATGCTATAGTCTGTTGTGATGATTACACGAACTCTTCTTCAAAGAACTCAACGTCGTTCTGTATTTGTTAGTGAAGATGATTGATATCTTCGCACTGATGCTATTGTCGAGAAGTTTTCAACATGAGAATATTGAAGAGACAACGTCTTGAACTATTCAAGATTGACTCAAATGACTAAGAATGTTCTTTCATGTTCAATATTCTTTGTAGATATTGAATGAACATTCAGTCTTGTAAGAAGAGTTTGTCAATGAGATTGATCACAAATGACTTCAGAATCAGTTGAACAGATAATGCTTCTTAAGTATTATAATTGTATCATGAACTTGAATTCTGAAAAGACTATCATCGAAGCATGAGATATTTATCACAGAGAAGAAGATGAAGATAACGCGATTGATGAATCTGATGATTCTTTCAAGACAGATTTGCAGAATGTTTTACGTTTTATTAATGTTTAGATGTTTAATATCATTTCATTTTATGTTGCTTTTGCATTGTCAATGTATGTAGTATGATAACATACTTACAAAATAATGCAAAAAGATAACGCAGTTCATAGAGTGTATTGCTATGCTAGATAGCTTGATTTGATCAAGTTATCACGAATGTTATTTCTATTCATGACTCAACTGAATTTCAAGATTGTGCATCAAAGTCTTCATGAGTATCAAATTTCTCTGCTGAAGAATTACTCGCTTGACATGAATAGCAAGAAGATTGCTATCTGCATATGTAAAGCATGATATCAATAAGTGTTGTAAAACATCAAGAGTAATGCAAATGAGTAATGCACTTACTGACAAGAAATTCACATAGAAATGCTTCTGTGATCTTCTGAAGAGCAAGCAGAGTTGAAGCTTGAATTTTGTAGTTCTCATCGCTCATTCTTGAACTAAGTTGATTCATATCAGTCTCATTCTGAAGAATTTCTCGTACTAGTCTTTCAAATGAGATCTTAAATATTAACAAATTCGCAGCTTTCTGATAATGACGAATTTCTCGAAGAGCGATGATTTCTGACTTTCATTTTCTCTTTGTTTGTTGCAATAAATTAGCTGTTGATTGCTTGATGTATTATCTGTTTGCATTATCTTCTCAATTCTATTTATCTTGTCTTCAAGCAAGATCTTGCTTTCAGACATGATTTTATGACCTTGTCTTGATTCTTTCTCAATTCGATTTAATAAATATTTATCATCATAAGTTGACTTTCTCAAACCATCACATGATGCGTCTTCGCTCGACTTTCGTTCTAAATCAAGTCTGTCAGCAATGCGCAACAAGAAATGCATTATCTAAATGCATTATCTGTCTGCTTGCAACGCATCATGAATATGATGTAGATTATTCAATCACGATTTGAAAAGTTGCAATAATTGAGTAGAAAATTGCGATAATTGAGTAGAAGATAGTGATAATTAAGTAAAGTGAAAGCAAAGTGAAGTACAATGTTAACAAGAGATGATGACTGAATAAACTGTGTTAATAGTATCACTTTTATGATGAATGTGTTGATTATATCACTATTATGATGAATGTGTTGATCGCATCACTGAGACAATGATTGTGATGATTGCAGCTCTAAGATGATGAATGAATTTCAAAATTCAGCTCTAACTTTAATTTATCTACATTTTACATCTATTTTAACATTAACTTTATCTACACTTCATGTTTATTCTAACTCTAACATTATCTACGTTTCACATCTATTCTAACTTTAACGTTGTTCAACATCACTATCAGATAAAAAGATTGTTATGCATTATCTATATGCATTATCATTGAGACTAATCAAGATCGCAGAATGTTCAATCTATTTATTAAGTTGCAATTCATTGTGAGTAGAAATCAAGTTGTTGAATGAAACAAAGATCAAAAAACTCTTTATATCAAGCAGAATGCAAATTGAGTTGCTCTTCACAAGAAACTGACAAAGCTGAGAATCATCAGCGTATATTAAAAAGTCTTGAAAGAGAAGCAGATGAACATAAAGAGCAATATACAAGATACAATCACAGATGATTGAGTGAAAAAGAGTTTGCATGATAATGCATTTGAGTAATGCATATGTGTTTCAAAAGTTGATTGTATAATAGCTCAATGCTTTGAGACGAATTTGATGAAGAAGACGAGAAAGAAGAAGACTGCGAAGCAAGCGAAGCTCAAAGCAATAGTCATGAAGATGACGTTCAATACTACTTCTACTGTTGATGTATGTACTATGTTTGATGTGAAAGACAAGACTAATGTATGCATTAAACTATTGCACAACAAGATGAACTTGAAAAAACATGTCAAGATACATGATATCTACTATTGAACTAATTCAGCAACGCATTTTACATCACGAAGAATTGAATGAATTAAAGACGACGAATGATTCAGATGTCATACAGGAATTCAACAAATTCATGAGCGCATTTTTGAATGAAAAAAATGCGATTGATCGAAAGATAGTTAATTCACTAGATTCATCAGATGATGAATCTGATGATATCATTGAGATTGACGACGATGACAAGAAGATGAAATTTAGCAAGAGAAATGATGATGCAGATATGATTGAGAACGAGAACAAGTACGAGAAGAAGTATGAAAAGAAGAAGAAGAATGATGAGATAATAGTGATCTCAGATTAGCAGTAGTAAATGAACAAGCATGAATTTTCTCTCATTAATTGCATTATTCTGTTGCATTATCAGACATTCAGATAGATATTAGTAGTACTTCGCTTCATGTCTTGACGAGTCGAGTCGGAAATTTCAAGTCGATACTTGATCTCAATCTTCTGACTCAACTTAAATACTTGAGTTGAATCTTCTGACTCAACTCAAATACTTGAGTCAAGAATTCTGACTTGAATTGAGTCTTGACGAGTCAAGTACTCAACTTGAACTCAAGTACTCGACTTGACATGATCAGTTTATGAACAACATGCTGTTCAAATATCTTTATCAGTTTTGTCAAATTTATTTAGATGACATTATCATTTACAGCAAAATCTTGAAGAAACACAAGCAACATGTACAATTGATCTTAAGTAGACTACAAGAAGCTGATCTACAGATAAACATCAATAAATGCAAGTTTCATGTTCAGAAAATCATCTTTTTAAAACTTTTAATGTCAATCGAGAAACTCAAGATGAATTCACGAAAGATGCAAGCAGTCGTTGATTGATTTATACTCAATAATCTCACTCAGATGCAGTTCTTCATTAACTTCTGCAACTTCTATCAACACTTCATCAAGAACTTTTCGAAAATTGTTCATTCAATGATTCAACTTACTTAAAAGAAAATCATATTTGAATGAAATAAAATCTGTCAGATCATCTTCAATCATATGAAGAAATGTATGACTGAGACTTTTATACTACGTCACTTTGATTAAACTCGTAAAACTATTCTCGAAATTGACTCATTCAACTACGTCAACGATGAAGTTCTCTCTCAATATGATGACAAAGAAGTACTACATTCAATTGTCTTTTATAGCGAGAACATATTTTCTGCTGAATGCAACTACAAGATATATGATAAAGAACTTCTGATTATCATTCAAGCATTTGAACATTGATGACTTGAACTGAAGTTAACTGACATTTCTATCAAGATGTTCATTGATCATCAAGCGCTCACTTCATTGATGAAAGATAAAAAGCTGAGCAGACATCAGATGTGCTGAGTTCAGAAGCTAGCTGACTTCAACTTCAAGATAATGTATCAATCTGACAAACAAAATATTAAGATTAATGCATTAACTCGCTGAGCTGACTTCGTGTCTAGAGATTTCAACGATGAACGTATTCATTATCAAAGAACTACTATTCTGACATTAAATTGAATGAAGATCGCTGATCTAAAGAAGAATAATGATTAATCAATCTATAAACAAGTTCTTGATGTGAATGAAATCAATGAGAATTGTACACTACTTCGCGAAGCAATAGCAAGAGACGAAGCACAATATAAAGATATCAAATTAAAGAATTGTTGAACTCAGAATGAAATCTTGTTTCATAATAATCAGTTATGAATTTCGTTCAATAAACTTCTACAAATGAATCTGATTCATAAAGTACATGATCAGTTATCAATTGATCATTCTGAAATTCTTAAAACAGTGAAGATCATAAAGCGAAATTACTATTAATCTTCTATGCGAAAAACGATAGATCAATATATTCAAAACTGCTATGTATGTCAACGTTCAAAGACATTAAAAGATAAATCAAATGACTTACTTCAATCTTTATTTATATCTGAACAGCGATGACAGAACATAATCATGAACTTCATTATTGATTTATCTGATTCGTACAACTACAACGCTATTCTGACTGTTATCTGCAGATTGTTGAAAGAAAGACATTATATCTTTTGTATCACTGATGATGAAGATATCACAGTCAAAAAGACAGCTGAAATGTTGCTTCAATGAGTATATTGAACTCACAGTTTATTAAGCTTCATTGTATTCAATTGAGATTCTCAATTCATTTTCATTCTTTGAAAGTTTCTTTGTAAATGACTGAGCATTTCTCTTCAATTGTTCATCGTTTATCATCTTCAGATCAATGATCAAAGCGAATGAATTAATCAGAATGTCGAGCAATATCTTTGTTTCTTCTGTTCATACATGCAGAACGACTGATTCAAGTGACTATTCATGATCAAGTTTGTTGACAATAACATCTTGTTTTCAGTCATTTTCTTGATCTTCTTCTTCATGAACAAGAACTTTCACTCTTGTATGAGCTTCAACTCTGACATCATCGAGTATGAAAGCACTTGTGAACGTCTGCAGATTGCTTGAGTCAAAGATATATTTAATCACATGAATAAGACATTGATTTTTGCTCGCGAAGCTCTGATCAAAGCATGAAAACAAATGATGAATCAAGCTAACAAGCATAGAAAGAAAGTCAATTACAAGATTGAATCAAAGATGTTTCTGAATGAACAAAACATTGTTATAGTGAAATCTTTCAAAAAATTGAATGACAAGATGCTCAACTCATTTCAGATCACTGAGTTTATTGACTCATTTTATAAGTTGAAACTATCAAAGACTATGCATATACATGATATATTTCATTCAGAGCTTCTTTGTTCTGTCGTTGATAACTCTTTGTCTGATCAAAAGAATGAATCTTCAAAGTCAATAGTGATAAACGATGAAGATGAATGAAAAATTGATGATATACTGAACTTTCGATGCTATAAAAGATAACTTCAATATCAAGTCAAATGAAAGAGTTATAACAATAATCTCAACTGATATAACGCTGACAACGACGAATTTATGAACGCTCAAGAGATGATTGATGACTTTCATATCAAATATTTAAGAAAAGCGCACTAAGAAACAACATTCATGCAAACATGAATAGTCAAGAAAGAAGAGTAATGTTATGATTCTAGTCTTTGTTTATTCTTCAACTAGTTTTTGCCTGATTTCATTTTAATTGAGTTTAGTAAGAATCTGATTTAAAAATGATGTCATTGAGTCTCTGCATCATATATGTAAAACATTAACTCAATTGAGTTTAGCACAGAGCTGAGAAATACACATATAAGAATTGAGTTCTTTTCTGTAAATACTTTTCTTTCTTAGCATTTATCTATTAATTAAATAACATCTTTATGACTCATTCTAAATTAATTTCTAACAGTCATTAAGTTGAGAGCTGCACTGAGATTGTTTGTAAACATAGCTCTGTGATGATTGAAAGATGATTTGATCTTTGATGCAGATTGATTTGTATCTCACACTTGCATGTCATGAACTGTATTTTCTCACTGTTAAAAACTAGATTAATTATCGTAAATTGATTATGAGTCTTGCAAGTAATAATGTTTAATTTCAGCAATAATTTCAGTCTTGTGTTTATGATGATGTTTAGCAAAGTATCAGTCATTATATGACGAGTGAAGCATCTTCATTCTTTTCAATGAGAATGATGTAAATTGAAATCTTCTACAATCAGTTGTTTGCAGTCATTCTTGAGTAGTTCATTCAAATGAGAAATGATTGAAGATTTCTCTGTAAATGTAGTAAACAATGAGCATGAATTGTAGATGTTTAAAAGTCTTAGCATTTGCATTTTGTCATCTGTGTTGCAAGTTAATAATCTGATTGAGCAAATGTCTGACTCAGCTGTTTCTACTATTCATTAATTAAATTTTAAATGTTTGTTAATGTATATGCATGTTCTTGATTGAGATGATGAGTTTTTCACTAGGTGAAAGAAGTTGTGAGCTGAGCTAAATGATTGCAAGTCATTAATGTTATGTTCTTGCTTCTGTATGATTATTATGTTGAATTTGCAAACTTTTCTGTTGATTAAGAATGATTCTTGAATCTTTAATGATTTTCTGATGTTGTACTGTAGAATTTATAGAAAGAATTGTTTTATCATAAAGTTATTTGTAGCTGTTGTTGACTCTGTGCTGAGAAGACTCTTTATATGCTTTCAATCACTGAAAGTCTTTCGCACTTTCTAATTAAACGTTTCTGAGTCTGTTCAGATATCATCTCATCTGAGTCACTAGTTACGTATAAAAAGAGATTGACTTGTCTCTTCTTGACTTTTATCATCTGTCATGTCAATTCAACATCTTGATTGCATGTTTTCAACATGATGCTTGTTGAACTCAAAGAGTTTGTTGAATCTATGAAGTCTGTTGAGTTCAACAAATTCATTGAGCTTAGAGAGTTCAGAAACAGCGAGAGAAATGCATAATTGTATTTCAATGCTTTTGAATATTTAATCGATCTGTTTCTGTAGATTTCTGATGTCTGTTTCATCTGTTATCATCATTTGAGACAGATGCATCTTCAGAGTTTGTGATCTTCATTGCAGTTGATGCAACGTTTTTTATTCAAAGACATCATGCACTCTTTAATGTGATGTTTGTCTGCGCATTTAACACAGCGTTGTTTCTTCTTGCAGAATTTGATCATATGATCAAATTCAAAGCATCTGTAACATTAAATGATGTGACAGTTTTTTTCAAACAGCTTACATGAGCATTCTTAATATGAATCTAGCATGCTCTCGTTTATTAATTAATTTGTCATTGCTTTGATTGCAATCTTTAGGATGAGCAATGAGTGAATCTTTTCACTTTCAACTACTTTCTTGAGTCAGACTATTTTTAAAATCTTTAAATTCTTATGAAGTTTTACGTTATCTTTTATCAGTCTTTTAATGATCACTTTCTGATTGCTTGTATCTATTGTGATGTGTATCTCATGTGCTAGCACAGCAAAGATTCAATGCATTATATGCGTCAAGTTTGCAATTCTCTTTGCTCATGTTTGAAATCTTTTCAGATTTGCTCAAGTCTCTGAACTCACTGCATGAAGTATGATGTTTTCGCTTTCAAGCTTTCAAAAAGACATGATTAGATTTCTTTGAGCTGTTGACACGTTTACTATTGAAAATATATTGTATACGTTGCATGCAACATACATAAAGCATAATTTCTATGCTAATTTTTCTTTTAAACTCAAGAAGTTACTTAAAGAGTTTTCTTATGACAAATTCACAGTTCAAAATGAATGAAATCTTTCACTGCTTAAATTTCAACAGTTTACTTCTTAAGCATGAGTTGCAAATGTTTCATCTGTGATATGCATGTATATTACAGTTGATTTCTTCTTTAATTACATTGACATGTGCTACTGTTCTTTTGAACTATACAGATGATGTTTTCAATTAAAGATTGATTTTATCATTGTAAGAATGCATCTCATTGACTATGAATGATGCATATCTGCAAGACTAGTTCGCGAAATCAGATCAAAGAAGCTAGCGAATGAATAAAGATAACGACTTGACAGAAGATGAAAACTCTGCAAGCTTTCACTTTCATTTCTTAGCAATTAGTTCTATCATCAATAGAGTGCTATCTTATTATCTTCTACTACGCAGTTTCACGTAAAGAGATCTCGTTGTCTCACAGTTCTAATTGCTTCGTTTACACGAAGCTGCTCAGTAAAAGATGTCAAATGTGCAACAACTCATCAGAAGTTGCATGATCAAAAGAAGTAATAACTTTTTTCACACTGAGAATTCATCGTTTCATCAGAACAGACTTGAGAATCACGCATTCAAACATGCAGATAAGAAGTTCAAGTCACAAGAATTTAATGAATAGACAGATTTTATTTCTTGATGATCAGCAAGCGAAGTATACAAGCAGTTAAAGAATCTGAAGACGCAGAATGTACTGCTTGTCTTGCAACTTCACATATCAAAACTCAAGCGAGAAACTTGATTAATTTCTGATCATTGACAACAACATAGTGATGATCACTATCAAAGCAATGCATGCAAGCGTGCTAATTGATCTTGCAAGTCTAGAGAGCAAAGCATCATGAACTACAACTTCTTAATGTTCTGACTGCAAGATTGCAAAGACTTCATAGTTGTGTTGTCATCTGATTTCATTACGAAAAAGAAGAAGCTGCAATGATCTGCATCATACTTGTCAAAGAAGTTTCACAATCAGTGATGAAATCATGTGATGAACATATGCAATTGTGATGAGATATTCAACTGAAAGTACTACATTGAATACTTGCATGCTAAACTTAGCAATTCTGAAATTCATAACTTTTAAACAAAACATTGACTTAAGACTGCAAAGCAGAAAGTTAATCAAAATGTTGCAAATTTTGAGCAATATCTTATCAGACTGTATGCAGATTTGAACTATCATATATTCAATGAGACTTGCATAATGTACTTGCGAATGAAGATTAATGAAATCATCATGAATGAGTTTCTTCGTATTTCATACATCTTTATCAATTATGTTGATCTGTTAAAGCATCTTATAAACATTGACTTGCATTTGCAAGACACTGACACATTGTTGAAGTTACAATTGCAGCAAAGTGAGAGTGTAACATTTCAGAAGAGTTTTCAATTCTTATATGAGAAGATGAAGTTTATCGTTGCAACAAAGAATTTTAAGTTTTCTGCTTCAAGCACGCAGTCTAAAGATGATGCAACACTCTGTCATGATGTTAAATCATCATCTTAGCTCAGAGCATAGAATATGTCGTCAACTCAATCTAATATCATCAATATCTTAGAAAGTCTTGATTCATCAAACTAAGTCACTAATTTAGTCATCATCATCTTAATTTAATCACATCAAAATCTGTTTCATGTTTTTGCAATCTTAAGTCATAAAACTGCTGCTCAGTTCTGACATTACTCAATTCATGTATATAAAAGTTGAGTTCTCATTCTGTTCTTTCGTTTCTTGTCTTTCATCTTGTACATTATTTGATGTATTGTTCTGTATCTAGTTCAAGTAATATAATAATCAATTCTCTATATTGATCAATTAGAATCTTTAGTTCAGTCTAGTTTCTGACATTATGAAAGATCTACACTTTCTGCAACGTTTTCATACATTGAAATCTCATCTAGTTATTCTTTCGCTTAAATGAAGCCATCTCACAATTTCTTAATCAATAATGAGCGTGCTGTTAAACAGTTTGCTCAAAGTATGATTGAAAATTCAGTTGAGATCTTTCGCATAATGCAAGAGCTTCAAAATCAAGTTTGATAACATGATGTCATCACTTCATTCTTGTTCATCGTTCTCAGTTCTTCAGTTTATATAGAATTGAATTCTCAGTTTCTTGCAATGATAGCTCAGATCATTGCACAAATCTTGAACAATCAATCTCTCTTCATCGTTCATTTCTTTGTAAATTCTGTCGCTGTCATCATCGCTTCTAAATTCAAGAAGCTTCTCGACATATTTGAGTATGAGAAGAACAAAGATTGATTGAATGCATGAAAGCAGAGTCTGATACAGCGCATGAACATGAACGATGATCATTATCTCTTTTATCATGTCAAGATTGTTTATGTCGAGTCACGACTCATCATAGATAAGAAGACTTACAATCTAATGAATCAATATTGAGTTAATGATCTTTGTATCATTTTCATCTTTGCAGATTAACAACACAAGTTGCATCATTGCTGCGACAATTCTTTTAAGGCGAAAGATGCTCATTTATTACAATCTCTTTTATCAAAAGAAAGAATGTTCTTTGATGAAAGATTTCTCATTGATTGACTGTCTGAAGCGCAATGTCAATTATTTCACTCAAGTCATCATTCTCTTTTAACGAAATTTTGATGAAACTCAATCATTCATCTTTCATCAATGAATTCAAGCATTCTCTGACATTGATGAAGAGCTTCAGCAGCTTAAGCATCGTTAATCTTGCTTCGTCTTCATCATTGTTTCATTTGTCAAAGTCAAGAGCATCTCTGCATCAACTAATAACTTTTTGAATTCAAAGATCATCACTTTTGTGACTGTTGTTTTAACAGTATCTTCGTCTCTTTCTTTCTCATTTCTCAATGAGTCAATAAATCTAAGCTTTATCATTGTCATCGTTCAAGATAAGACTCTGATCATTTCTGAAATTAAGAAAATCTGCAACAAGTGAAAGCTGTGCTACTACTGCAAGTTGCAACATTTAAGCAAAATTGCTAAAGAATGCTCAAATAAGAAGTTTTTCACTCTGCATATCATGCACATCTACGACAGTGATGTTATCAATATAAATGAAGAAGTTTCGCTGTTTACAAGAAAAGTTTAGTTTCTGAGCTAAGTCACGCTTAGAAATCTGTATACATATCATTTTGTTTACTAGTCTCAATCTTTTCATTCTCACTTCAATCATATAGAAAGTTTTCTGCTAAATCTGTCTTGAAACTCTTTGAATTCAATTTGACATTCAAAGATAGTCACATGATAGTATTCTGTATTCTACGTCAAGCTCAATTTAAAGTTCTCGCTCTCGCTCTGATTGATAGTGAAATCTCTGCTTATGTTTTTATGAATAAATTCTTCACGCAACAACATCATCTTTTCTTGCATCAATTAATTCACTTTCGCAGACTTCAAGAATTTGATGATCAAGTTGCTTTAATCGATGACATTACTCATGTTGTTGAAATCACAATGATTCTCGATGAATACATCAAAAGACTATTCTTCTATGTCATTGAATTAAGTCAATATTTCATCATCATGAGTTTATCATGACTTCATCATCACGTCATTGATATCAATTTTGAGCACAGTATTCTCATCTTGTCTTTCTTCTTCTGTCTTAATCATTGTTGCTCATTTCTCGTCAAGATCTATGATCTTAATCAACAAGAAGAAAATTTCTCGTTCAAAGTTAACAAAGTAGCTTTCTTTCAGTCTTGTTCTTAATTCACTCATAAGAAGCAATTCAGTTCACGAATCACTTACAAGAAGCAATTGAGTCTACAAATCATTCATAAGAAGCAATTCAGTACTCAGTTCATTTGCAAGAAGCAATCTAGTTTCTCATTCACTTGAAAGAAGTAACTCAGTTTTCAGTTCGCTTGCAAGAAGCAATCTAGTTTCTCATTCATTTGAAAGAAGCAATTCAGTTTTCAGTTCACTTGCAAGAAGTAATTCAGTTCTCAATTTGCTTGCAAGAAGCAACTCAGTTTCTCGTTTACTCATAAGAAGCAATATAACTTTTCGTTTGCTCACAAGAAGTCAACTAATATTCAGCTCGTTTATAAGAAACAAATCTCGCTCAATCTTGTCTTTCATCTGAAACAAGAAGTTTTTAGTTGTATTCTTCAAGTCATTTAAAAAGAAAACTCATCAAGAATCAAGTGTCAAAATTCTTTCTTCTTTAGAACTTTTATTGTTTCTTGAGCAGATTAATTCAATCAATCTTTTATACAACTTGACATAGTTGAGTTAAAAGCTCAAAGCTTTGATCATGCTGCTCATGTCAAAGACATTGAAGTGTTTAGCGTCATTTTAAAGAAAATCGATGTCTTCTTGAATCTTGAATCAATCTCGTCTTCTAGTTTAAACTCTAATGAATCAAAATCGCGTCGTGTGACTTTGACTATTCATTCAAAGAACAGTTCAACTCTTGCTCAGTTCTCATCTCGCTCTCAAGACAGTACATATGATAAGAATCATCGTCTGAATCTTCATCAAATGAAAAAGAAATTTCATTTGACTGCATTCACGACACAAGAAGATCTTGAAGTCTATTAACAAAGTAAGAACGTCGATTCAGTCACAATTCTATCATTCAGATATTTTAAGTTTCTAAATGTCTTCTTCAAGAAGAACGTCAATATCTTGTCTTTGCATCAAGCTCATGATCATGTCATACATCTTAAAGAAGATGCTCAACTCTCAGTCTTCGCTTTGTACAACATGAGTCGTGATGAAATTCTAGAACTTCGTCGTTATCTGAATGAAAATCTGAGCAAAGATTTCATTCAAGTCAATCACTCTCAGATGATTGCTTCTGTTCTCTTTGTCAAGAAACTTGAAGAAGAACTTTGCTTCTGCGTGAACTATTAAGATTTGAATGCTATCACAGTCAAGAATCAATATTCTCTGTCTCTGATCTCAGAAATGCTGAATCATCTAAGTTGAGCTAAAATCTTTATCAAGCTGAATATCATTTCTGCGTTCAATCGACTTTGAATCAAAGAAGAAGATAAAGTTATTATCGTTTTTTGCACTCAATTTGAATTATTCAAGTATTTAGTCATGCTCTTCAATTTATGTAATGAGTCTATCTTGTTTCAAAAGTATATCAATAATATTCTTTGCAAACATTTAAATAAGTTCTGTACAGCTTATCTAAATGACATCTTGATTTATTTCAACAATAAACTCGAACATAAGATTCATGTCAAGCTCATTTTGTGAAAGTTGCAAGAAGCAAATCTTCAGATGAATATAATCAAGTGCGAGTTTCACGTCACTCAAGTCTTATATCTAGAATTGATAATCATCATTGAAGAAATCAAGATGAATTCTTCTAAGATAAACATCATTGTCAACTGATTCATCTTGATCAACGTTAAGAATGTTCAAAGTTTTCTAGATTTCGCGAACTTTAATAGAAGATTCATCTATGACTATAGTAGAATAGCTATCTCACTCACTTGTCTTATCAGAAAAGATGTATTCTTTGTCTGAATTCAGAAATGTCAGATTGCATTCAACATTCTTAAAAAAGTCTTCACTTTCAAAATTATTCTTCATCATTATAATTCAGATCACAAGATTGTGATAGAAATCGATGCTTTAAACTATGTGTTCAAAGACATTCTTTTTCAGTACAATGAGAACGAAGTTTTTCATTCAGCCGCTTACTTTTTCAAGAAGCATAATTCAGTCGAGTATAACTATGAGATCTACGATAAAGAACTCATGATCATTGTTTGCACATTCGAAGAATGACGCTCAGAGCTCAAAGACTCTATTTGTTCTGTCAAAATGATCACAGATCATAAAAATCTTAAGTATTTCATGTTAACTAAGCAGTTGAATCATTATCAAGCTCATTGAAGTGAGTTTCTGTCTAGATTCAACTATTGCATCACATATTGCTTCGACAAGATTGACGATAAATTGAATGCTTTGACACGTCGCTCAGAAGATCTTTTTAAGAAGAAAAATACATTCAATTCTTAACATCAATATCAACATCAGACAATTCTGAAAACTCATGTTTTAGATTTTAAGATTATTGAAAATCTCGTCTTCAACACTCTTGACATCAAAGTCATGATGCATCAGTCACAAATCATCATCTTAGATTCAGTTCAATTACATCTGTTCTCAATCTTCTCAATCTTCTCGCTGACTTTAACTTTCATGAATCTAGAAGTCGAAGAATTCAACATTGAAAACGTTGAATTTCAGCTAGATCAAAACATCTTGAATCTTAATGAAGATTCTGCTGATACTTTCACTCAGACACTGTGAGAACAAGTCGAAGTCAATGACACGTTTGCAGCTCAGATAATCAAAGCGCTTTGCAGTGAAGCACATCATCATAACAAGATTTCTCTAGTTAAGTGTGAAGAACATGAGAATTATCTGTACTTTCAAGAGAGAAGATACATACTCAACTTCAATAAACTACGTCTTCGTATTATTCAGCTCGCTCACGATAATGTTGTCAATGATCATTCAGAAAGAGTCAAGAGCTATGAACTGATCAGTTGAGTTTATTAATGACTCAACATATATAAGTATGTTCAGTGCTTTGTACAAAACTGTCATGTATACACACGTTTTAAGCTTTTTAAACAACAAACTCAAGAATGATTGTATTTTCTTTCAGTCTTTGAACGTCGTTGACATGATGTCTTCATGAACTACGTAGATTCTTTATCGCTCAGTATCTTCATGAGTATCACATATAAATATATTCTAGTCTTCATTAATTATCTTATCAAAATGAAACATTTAGTTCTCATTACTTCTATGAAAGTTGAAGAAGCTATCAACTGCTTCTATGCTCATGTTTGAAAACATCATGATTTATTCAAGTTCTTCATGTCTGATTGAGATACACAATTCATCTTCGATGTCTGAAAGCATATGTGTAAAATGCTGAAGATAGACGTTAAGTTATTAACGATGTATCATTCTGAGATCAATGATCAAATCGAGAGAGTCAATGCTGTCATGAAGCATTATCTTCGAGTCTTCGTCAACTACATGCAGAATGACTGAGCTAAGTGACTTTCTGAAGTTGAATTCATCGTCAATAATGCATCATCATTAATCACTCTAGCATCATTCTTCTTGATCAATTCAAGTCAGAATTCATGTCTAAACTTTGAACTTTCTGAGTCTTTGTTTAAGAATCTTACGTTTCAAGCTTGAAACAAGTTAATCAATGTCAAAGAATTCATCAAGAAGATGAAGAAATTAATTGAGCATCTACGTGATGAGATGCTTATAACTCAGATCATCTACGAATTTTATGTCAATCTCTCTCGTCGTTTTTGTTCTAGATACTTCGTCGAAGATGAAGTCTGACTAAATGCTTGCAATCTCAGCATCATTCACTTCACTGTCAAGTTAAACAATCATAACATTGATCTTTTCAAGATCAAGCGTATCTTGAAGAACAATTCTTTAGTCATTGAGTTAAATCTTTCAATATTCATGAAGATTCATTTAATCTTTCATGTTATTCTTCTGAGTCATATCACAAATGATTCTTTTTTGAATCAACATCAGAAATCTTGAGAACTTGTTATCATTGAGAATGACGAAAGATTCTGATATGTAAACAGCATACTAAACTTCAAGCGTGATAGATGCTATAATTCACTTCTGCTCAAGTATTACGTTGATTGAAAAGATCACTTTTCTACTTGAGAGTCTTTCAATCTTCTGAATAATTGTGAGCAAATGCTTAATGAATATCATCTCGTCAACTCTGTCGTCAAAGAATCACATGTAATGTCATGTGTGATGTCTCAATGTTAATGTCAAGAACTTTAAGTTCAATTTTCATCGTTTCAACTCAGCTCAAATTTAACTCAAATCTTGTTTAGATTTGACTTAAACATTTTGTTTAAATCTGACTCAGATGTGACTCAAATCTATTTCAGTTTCGTCTGTGCATCATCATATTAAACTGCGTTTCGTCTTTCTCTTGCTCAAATGTGACTCAGATGTATTCTTGCTTCGTCAGTGCTTCATCACTATAAAATGCGTCTCGTTGTATCTTGTCTTGTCATTGTCTTCGATTCTTTCTCATCTCATCTCATCTTCATCTTGTCTCGTCTACATCTCGTCTCATCTAGTTTCAATTCTTGTCTCATTTTGTTCTCTTCATCATCTTGCAGAAGCTCAGTCTTTGAGAGAGAAGTTACTGTCATGATGTCAGATCATCATCTCAACTCAGAGCATAAAATATGTTGTCAACTCAATCTAATATCATCAATATCTTAGAAAGTCTTGATTCATTGAACTAAGTCACTAATCTAGTCATCATCATCTTAGTTTAGTCACATCAAAATCTGTTTCGTGTCTTTGCAATCTTAAGTCATAAAACTGCTGCTCAGTTCTGACATTACTCAATTCATGTATATAGAAGTTGAGTTCTCATTCTGTTCTTTCGTTTCTTGTCTTTCGTCTTGTACATTATCTGATGTATTGTTCTGTATCTAGTTCAAGTAATATAATAATCAATTCTTTATATTGATCAATTAAAAGCTTTAGTTCAGTCTAGTCTTTGACACACTCAAGTTCAGTGAGTTCAAGCAAAATGCTGCTTCATTCAATCTTACATGCTGATCATGCAAGAAGATGAGACACAAAATTGATAATTTAATATGTTTCAACTATACATTCAGACAAGAAACTCACAATCAGAGCAAAGAAATGAAAAAAGAGAAAGTCTGATGTTCATCATTGAATCATTAAATATAACTACGAAAAGATGATTGTTACATGCATTGATGATATCAGTATTAACAAATGTTTTTGAAAGAATGCGCGAAGCTCACTGTCTTATTGACTCTGAGATCGAGCGAAATTTTATATTGCAATCATGAATAAAAAAGCATAAGTTATTAAAGAATCATGCAATTCTGAAACAGATTCAAACAATTGATGATCATCATATTCTCTGCTATGATACACATCAAATTAATATTAAGTTGATCGATCATGAGAAAGTTTGCAAAAGCTGAAACATTGAGTTTCATGCTGTGAACATGCAAGAATATGATATGATTCTTGACTACTTGTGATTAAATGAGATCGACTTGAATATTTGCTAACGCGAGCATTGCTGATTGTATCAAAGAAACAGCGCTCAGCGTGCAAAGCAAATATGAGTTAATCTGTGCAAAACATCGAAATTTGTTGAGCTAATAATGCTTGCAGCTAAGAAAAAAGAAGAGACTTATGTAGCTCTGTTTTATCAGCTGCTATCTACAGATGACTTATCACAGAATGCAGATCATTGAACTGCAAGATGCAATGCACTTCAAGCGAAAGAATCAGAGATATTTTCTGCTATTCAAGATCTTAAGAAAGTGTTTTCTGAGATTCTTTCTGATAGTCTGAACATGTATAATCAGATGAAACATCTCATTGATCTGATGAAGAACAAAATGTCTTGCATTGAATCTATTTATAAGATGACACAAGATGAGCTTGCTGTAACGATTGTTTCTTTAACAACACAAGATATATACAGAGATCAAACAGTAATCACTATTACTAGACTTGAGGTCTGAAGATAGCTGAGACAATAATATGTATTGACTACTTACATGAGTTGAGCACGAAGCTTCTATCTAAGGAAACGATCATCGTTATATAGACATAGAAGATTCGTGCGATCGTCTGAGTCGCTGAGTGATCTCGTTGACTCAGATTCTGAATCATGAGAGTCGCTTCATGATCTCAATGATTTCATATAATGAATCATTAGCACGTGATCATGATCTTACTAGCTCAGAATTCATCATGCTGCGAACTACGTCTTATTCTATCGTAGTTTCTATCTCAATTCAAGTCGTGTTTTAACACTAGATTTTCTTCAAGGTTTCTGTTTTCAGAAATCATCGTTTCTATGTATTTGAATCGAGTATTCAAACCGTCGAGTTCTGTCGCAAAGCGTCGTCGTCTCTCGAAGAAACTTCGTTACAACGATAGTTCAGTTATGCGTCTCTGCAATCACTGTTTCAATCGTTTCGTGAAGTGTTGTGTTGACACTGACTTCGATCGTTGTGTCGAGTGTGTGCATCTAGGTCGCAAATGCAATCTGATCATCTCAGAGACTGAATGAGAGCGAGTTCGTAAGAAACGAGCTCGTCTTCGTGCTGAGCTGAGTAAGACTCTGACTAGAGCAGCTCATCTGCAAAAGCAACAAGAATTAATTGAGTCTCACTGAAAGAATATGATGCAACGAAAGTTCAAGAATATTGCAGAACTCGAGAAGAATGAACGTCGTCGAACGATCGAGTCATCTATTAATGATCTTCTCTTTAACGTCGATTTCGAACAGCTCGAAATCTCTTCTGATTTCGACTGATTGTCGAGTTTCTTTGCTGAAATTGTTGAAGAAGCTTCTGACAGTTCTTGAGATTTTTCTCTGATTTTCAAGTGTTCTCGATATGATCATAATCTTTTCACTTGATCAATCAATGAGACTGATCTGTGATGTCTTGCTGATCTAGTATATCTTCTACTTCGTACTTGACGTTCTGACTCTCTGAATCGATTTCTGAAGATTCTGTCTGAACTGATGTATTCGCGTTCGCAGATTTCAACAGACAAATATGAAATATTGAATGTATTCTCATAGATGCTGACAGATCTAACTTGTAGTTAATCAATTCTTTGATCTCTAGAATCTTATAAGATTCTAGCTTTGTGTGATTCAGTTTGTTACTTGACCTTTTTGTTTTGATATTTCGCCTTAGTAGATATACTTTGTTCTTCTCTTTAAGAGTAGATCTTCTATCTCTTTTCTTATTTGCGTACAGAGTCATGCGCTTGCTGAGAAACTGTATGTCTTTCTGTAATTTCTTCTGTAGAAGCTGCAATTGTTCTATCTGCAGCGTAGCTTTTTGAGCTAATTGTGCAAATTCTCGTGATTTCTTGAGAGTTTCTGACTCGAATTCGTAGTTTGCAAAGAATGATGACATGCTGATTACTTCTGTTGTTGCACTATTGAAAGTCAACTGTGCTACTGATAGTAGCTGTATTCAATCGTTCTGCCTATAGTTAATATAGCATCTGAGATACTGTTTCAGTGTCTGATTCATTCTTTTCGTTTGTTCATTCGTCTGCAAATGATAAGCTGTTGACAACTTATGATGAATCTTCAGCTGATTCATCA
>JAABUS010002737.1_pt1 | contig 31812 bp, 31 predicted proteins | sample 5560161 | NCBI WGS metagenome assembly JAABUS01 (sample SAMN10711885, study PRJNA513376) | rock metagenome | isolation source: Antarctica rocks | place: Antarctica: Victoria Land, Trio Nunatak nord | collected 2016-01-04 | reverse complement strand
AAGGTCGGGGAGCATTCGGAGTGACCCTGGCTCGCCGGGAACCCGACGTAGATAGCGGTCCATCCGCGGGCTTCCTTTCCCGGTTGGGGGTGGGTGATCGGGCCGCACCGAGGGTGCTACTGGCGCCAAATCCGCCCCGGTCGGAGGCGATGACCGCCAGGCAAATCCGGATCATCCTAACACGCGGTGACGAGCGCACGTACACTTCACTCGTGACGTACGAATGCCGCCAGTGCCCGACGTTCAGACCGTCCGTACACTGCGGTCGTACAGATTGACAATGACCATGACGACCAGGAGAGAACCAATCATGCGCCTCTACACGGGCAAGGGCGATCAAGGGACGACCGACCTGTTGGGCGCTCGGGTTGGGAAATCCGACCAGCGGATCGAGATCCTCGGCGAGCTGGACGAGGCCAGCGCCAGTATCGGTCTGGCTCGTGCCTCTGCGACGCAGGCCCGGACCCGGGCGCTGCTGATCGATACTCAGCGCGATCTCTACGAGATCATGGCCGAACTGGCCTACACCGCCGAGCTCCGACCGGACAGCCGCGTCTTCAGCGTCGAACGAACGACCTGGCTGGAAGGCGAGACGGACGCGCTATCCAACGACGTGCCGCTGCCGCCACAGTTCGTCCTGCCCGGCGAGAGCCTGCCCGGCGCCGCACTGGATGTAGCGCGAACGGTTGCCCGCCGCGCCGAGCGGGTGGCGGTCGCCCTGGGGGAGGGCGGACACATCGAGAACCCCGAGATCCTGCGCTACCTCAACCGGCTGTCCTCGCTGCTGTTCATCCTGGCCCGGTTCGAGGACCGCGAGGCCGGCCGCGACGTGCGTCTGGCAAAGTCATCCGGCGATCGCGACATCGACGAGTGATCCGGCTCGTCACCTGATGAGTGAGTCAGACCCATCCGAAATTCCCGGTCTCGAGATTCTGGCGGTTGTCAGCTGGGATCTGCCGGCGCAACGAAAACGGATTCCTTCGGATCTGCAACATGCAATCGGCGTACCGACCGCGTTCCTCCGTGTGGGACCTGCGATCGATGAGAAGCAACGGACGAAGCATCGCTGATACCTCGCTGTCTACGAGGCCTTCGACGCCGTTATCGACCGTTGGCAATGGTTGCGGCTCGTCGAACAGCCGTCGGGTGAGATGAAGTGGGAGGTCATCCTCTACGCCGAAGACCCTGTATCCGCCCGGCAGGTGCCGATGACCGTTGTCATCGGAGCCGACTCAAATGGTTCCTATAACCCGGTGACGAATGGGGCGAGAGGGGCAACTCATTCCAAGAGCGAATTGAGTAGTCCCTGCCCGATGCACTTGGTTCGGGGTCTCTTCCAAGCGTCAGGGAGTGTCTCTCCTGCCACAGGGGCTACCGTCGATAATATACATCCGACTCCGCTTCGCCTGATTCGTCCGGCGCTGATGCGCGGACGCTCCCTGTCGGTCCGGATGGTCTGGGCGCAGGGCGTGAGTCCGGACCGGCGGCTACGCTCGTCAGCGCAGCGCGAGCGTCACCCCTGCGGTGATGTCATCCGTTGGCGGCGTCTGTTTGGTTATCAAGGGGTCGCCCCCATTGCGGGCGAAGCCGGCACCCCTCTATCCTGCCTGACGCAGATACATCGAATTCGTTCGTGACACCCGGATCATCCTCGATACGGAAATGAGGCATCTTCCCCATGCGGATCAGTCATCTCTTCGGCCGGACCCTGCGCGACGCCCCCGCCGACGCCGAGCTCCCCAGCCACCGCCTGCTGGTCCGCGGCGGCTTCATCCGCCCGCTCGGCTCCGGGATCTTCAGCCTCCTGCCACTTGGTTGGCGGGTGACGCAGAAGGTCGAGCGGATCATCCGTGAGGAGATGAACGCGATCGGCGGCCAGGAGATGCTCATGCCGGTCGTCCACCCGGCCGAGATCTGGCGGGAGACCGGGCGCTACGACCAGATCGATGCCTCGCTGACCCGGTTCAAGGACCGGGCCGACCGCGACCTCGTCCTGGCAATGACCCACGAGGAGGTCGTCACCGACCTGGCCCGCTCGGAGATCAGCTCCTACCGGCAGCTCCCGCAGATCATCTATCACCTCCAGACCAAGTGGCGCGACGAGCCCCGCGCCCGCGGCGGTCTGATCCGCGTCCGCGAGTTCACGATGAAGGACTCCTACAGCCTGGACCGCGACGAGGCCGGGATGCTGGCCGCCTACGAGCGGCACCGCGTCGCCTACGACCGGATCTACCGCCGGACCGGCCTGAAGTTCTACGTCGTCGGCGCCGACACCGGCATGATGGGCGGCAAGCTGAGCGAGGAGTTCATGGCGCCGTCACCCTACGGCGAGGACATCATCCTGATCTCCCCGAGCGGCGACTACGCGGCCAACCGCGAGGTCGCCACCTTCCGCCGCGACGCGCCGCCGGCCGAGGACGCTCTGCCGCTCGAGCAGGTCGCGACCCCCGCGACGCCGACGATCGAGGCGCTGGCCCAGCTCCTCGGCGTCCCGACCAGCCGGACCGCCAAGGCCGTCTTCTTCACCGGCGACAGCGGCCGCCTGATCTTCGCCGTGATCCGGGGCGACTTCGAGGTCAACGAGACCAAGCTGCGCAAGGTCACCGGCGAGGCCAACCTGACGCCGGCCACCGCCGACGCGATCCGGGCCACCGGCGCGGAGCCCGGCTACGCCTCACCGGTCGGTCTGCCGGAGAGCGAGGACATCGTCGTCGTGGCCGACATCAGCATCCGGGACACGCCCAACCTCGTCGCCGGCGCCAACCGGTCTGGCTTCCACCTGCGCAACGTCAACTATGGCCGCGACTGGACCACCACGCTGGTCGACGACATCGCCTCGGCCGAGGATGGCTTCCCGAGCCCGACCGACGGCGCGCCACTGCGGGCCGAGCGGGCGATCGAGGTGGGCAACATCTTTGCCCTGGGCGATCGCTACACGGCGATGCTGGGCGCGACGTATTTGGACGAGCAGGGTGAGTCACGACCGATCCTGATGGGCTCGTACGGCATCGGTTCCGGGCGCCTCGTGGCGTCGATCGTGGAGCAGAACTACGATGACAAGGGGATCGTCTGGCCGGCGCCGGTCGCGCCGTTCGCGGTCTACCTCACCTGGATCGGCAAGGACACCGATACGGCGACCTTCGATGCCGCCGCGACGATCTATGACGAGCTGACCCAGGCCGGAGTCGACGTGCTGTTCGACGACCGGAGCGAGCGGCCCGGCGTGAAGTTCGCCGACGCCGAGTTGATCGGTTGCCCGCTGCGGCTCTCGGTCAGTACCCGGACACTGGCCGAGGGGCAGGCCGAGCTGCGAGCCCGGACAGCGAGCGAATCGGAACTGGTGCCGCTCGAAGACCTGGTCGCGGTGATCGAGCAGCGGATTGCCGACCTGATGGCGCCGTTCGTCCTCGACTGATCAGTCGATCGGCGTCGCCCGGTTCCCCGGGGTGGGTACCGCCCTGGGGCATTCCGTCCCCGCGAGATGAGCAGACATCCTATGGCCAGGCGTCGCAAACCCATCGCCCGCAACCCTGACGGCGCCCGTATCGCCCCGCGCATCCGGCCCGAGCTCACCCCTCGGCCCCGGGACGAGTTCGCCGACGAGGACCTCGCCACCGAGGCCATCGTCGGGAGCGAACCGTCGGCGACCGGTGGCTCGTCCGTCGGGATCCTGCTGGCGATCGGCGTCGTCCTCGGCGCGGTCCTCACGCTTCCAACGTCACTCAACCTGCTCATCGGTTGCGCCATTGGCGGGCTGCTTGGCGCACTCCTTGGCATCGCCATCGATCGGCGCCGCAACCGGCCCCGCCCGGACACTGTCCGATGACCAACGACCCGACGCCACCGGCCACGCCATCAGGTCTCCCGGTCGACGAACCCATCGCACCCAGACCTTCGCTTCCTGTCGCGCCCCGTTCGCAGGACCGGCCGACCAGACAGGGGCTCTTCCACCAGCGCGACGACGCGATCGGGCAGGCGCCGGTCTTCTTTTCGGTCGCGCTCGGGATCGCCTTTGGTTCCAGCGTCGGGCTGCTGGTCGGGCAACTGATCATCGGGATCGTCTTTGGTGGGCTGCTCGGCGCCCTCTACGCCATGGTCCGGCGAGCGAACCAGCGGTCCTGATGTCTCGCCTCGGCGTCGCGCAGGGGTACGGGCAGCGATCCTGCTAGCATGGCATTCATCGCTGAGCCAATATCCGGCACGAACGCGGCCCAATCGGGGATCAGAACGGAGCCGACGATGCGTGACCAGCAGCCCGTTGACACCGACCCTAAGCCGGGCGACGGAGCTCGTGCCCGTTCGGCATCGTACCTCTCAATCGGCATCGGTCTGGGTCTCGCCCTTGGGATCGTCTTCGGCCTGCTCGTCTTCGACAGCATCGGCCTGGGCATCGGTGTCGGCCTGGCCCTCGGTGCCGGGCTCGGGGTGGCCGCCGGCCAATACAGCGCGAACCGGTCGCCGAAGTCATAGGGCGGGGTCGATCGGTCCCGGTCGAAGCCGCGCCGGACACGGGGCCGTGACGGACACTGGACGTATGAGTGAGCCATCGCCCGAGGCATCGGACAGCCGTCGATTCATCCCGCGCCTCGACCCGCCGACCATCGCCGGGCTGGTGGCGGGCATCGTCGGCTACCTCGTCGTGGTCTTCGCGCTCGGCCAGCTGGAGTTGGGCGTCGGCATCGCGATCGTGCTGCTACTGGCGGGGTCGCTGCTCCGGACCATCCGGCAGACGCGCACGGCCGGCCAGCGGCTCCGGGATGGCGACCGGCCTGAGGATCAGCGCTGATCCTCAGGCCGTCCTGTATGTTTTTTGTCGCGACGATCGGTTGACATTGCCTGGAGCCCGTTTTGGATTATGGGCGATAGTTGCAATGAGTTGGTGGGTCGATAGCCATCAGAGGAATAGAGTTTGCACGGTGCTGCGGGTTCCATTCCTTAAGCCTGCCAGGTCCATGACAGGCTCTGGATGAGCGCTTCGGCGAAATCGACAGCGGGCACGCTCTCCTCAGGATGGCTTCGGAACGGCTCGGCCGAACCCGACGGTCTGTTACTCGGGGTCAACCACGAGCACAACGCGCTCCTGCCCTCGGGGGTAGGGCGACCCGGTGTACTTTGTGGCTAACCGGTCGATGATCTCCCATGCCGCGTCGCCCTCGATCCATTCGACAACCCGTCCCCGGATAAGGACCGGCTGGAACGGGTTGTCGGCGGGCGCGATGGACATCGCCATCCGAGGGTCACGGCGCAGATTGCGTGCTTTGCGCGTGCCCGGACCGGTGAAGAAGACAACGCGGTCGTCGTGGGTCCCGACATAGACGGGCGTGTTATGAACCGACCCGTCCGGCAGGATGGTGCCGAGGTGAGCGATCGAGGCACCGTCGAGTACGCGGCGTACATCAGGGTCAAGCATGTGTTCACTCCTTCAGCGGGGATTGTCGGTGCGCCAGGCGACGTAGTCGGCGACCGCCGTGGCGATGTCGAAGCTCGGCGTGAAGCCGGTGTCGTGGATGAGCCGGGTGATGTCGAGGTAGGGGTCGTCGCCGGGGCCGCCCTGCCGTCCAGGCAGCAGGTTGAGCCGTAGGTCAGGGATGAGCGATTCGAGGGCATCACCGACCTCGCGGTTGGAGAACGGCCGTCCACTGGAGACGTTGTAGGTGTCGTACCGCAGGGTCTCTGCATTCATCAGGAGGGCGATCGCGCGCCCGGCGTCCTGGGCGTAGCAGCAGTCGCCGCCGTCGTCGGCGTGAAGCGGAGGAGGCTGTTCACCGCGAAGCACGGAGCTGATGTACGTCACTATGCCGACGAAGGGGGAATACGGATCGAACAGCGGTCCCCAGATGCTCCCGATTCGAAGCACGACCGGTTGAACACCGCTGTCCTGGAGGCTGTGCGTGGTGAGCGGTTCGACGGCCTTCTTGAACGCGAGGATCAGGTGTGGCAGGTCTGCGGCGGGCAATGCGAGTTCCTCGCGCCACGGTGTTTCAGTCCGGCCGAAGTACACGCCGAGACTGCTCGCGACGGCGAACCGGCGCACGCCCCAGGTGCGAGCAGCGTCGAGCGCATTGAACAACCCGGTCATGTCCATGCGGAAGAACTGGACCGGATCCTCACCGGGGATCGTGCCAGCGAGGTGGACGATGTCGCTGAATTCGTGGTGACCGGCAAGGGCTAGGAAGGCGTCCCGGTCGGTGACGTCGAGGGGTTCCACGGTGACCCGGCCGGCGAGGAACGACGGGACCTCGGTCCGGCGGTGCGCGGTGACGACGACCTCGTATCCGAGATCGACGAGCGCTCGGGCAGTGTGGGCGCCGATCATGCCCAGCCCCCCGGTGACGAGGATCATCGGATCACCTCGTAGTAGAGGTGGGTGACGCCGGGTGCGGCCACCGCTTTAATGAGGCGCAACTGAATGTGCTCGGGCAGGCTGTGGAAGTAGGGGCGGCCGGCGCCGAGCAAGACGGGAACCTGGTGCAGGATCAGTTCGTCGACCAGCCCCGCTTTCAGCGCTTCGGTCACCAGCACTCCACCCATGAGGGCGACGTCCTTACCATCGGCTGCTTCACGAGCGGCCGCGACTGCGTCCGCGAGCCCGGTCGTGATGAGCGTCTGGCGACCAGCCATCTGTGGTGCCGGCCGGTGGCTGAGAACGAACAGCGGCGCCGTCGGGTGTGGTGCTCCGTCATCGCCGAAACGGTCGGAGTCGTCATACGTGTGACGGCCGGCGATGGTTACGCCGACGCGACTGGCAATGGCATCGAAGAACCGGGCGCTCGGCTCAAAGAGCTTGAAACCGCCGAACACCTGACTGCTGACATCACCGTCGGTGTACCAGTCGAAAAGGATTTCCCCGTCACCAAGCCCGCGGCCCGGACCAGGGTCACGACCGGTAATGTACCCATCGACCGAGACCGCCAAAGCGCTGAACACCCTGCTCATCACCAGCTCCTTCCCAGAGTCCCCCAGGAGACTCCCGAACGTTCGAACTTACCATCCAAAGGCGTGCCGAATACTGCTACGCCTGGGACGAGTTCGAGACTATGGGCGGCGGGATGATGGGTCTTGAACGAATCGCGCAGAATCAGGCCGGTCGCGGCGACCCACTCCGGGTAGCAAGGAAGGGTCTGAAGGAGGCGGAGTGATCATGGCCGCAGGTGCACTGGTCGATGCTGCCGCTGAGGAGCTGGTGCGGGGTGAGGCCGGTCAAGCGGAGGCATTCTCGGTTGAGGTGTGCTTGGTCGGCGTACCCCACGTCATTCGCCAGTCCCGCGATGCCGTCCGCCCCACGCTGACCCCTGGCCATGATCCCAGCCTGGGCCAGCGCGAGAAATCCCTGAAATCGCAACGTTCGCTGGAGGACCTTTGGACTGACCCCAACTGCGCGGAGACAGCGGCGGCGCAACTGGCTCGCGGAGAGTCCCAAGTGGGTGGCCAGGGCGTGGATGTCGACCGGGTGCCAGGGCATGAGTGCCTTCACAGCTTCGCCCACGAGCAGATCCGTGCAAACCGCACGGCTTCGAAACATCTGGACGAGGTGTGCTTGCAAGACCATGAGTGCGCGCTCGGGCGTCTCGGTCATAGCGACCGCCTCCAGGAGGCGATCCCCTGAACGTCCCCAGAGCTCGGCCAGGTCGAGGCGCTGGTCCACCAGGTCGTCAACCACCGTCGCGAGGGGTGGCGCAGTACCAGGCAAAAACCGCACACCCACGATGGTGGTGTGCGCCGGAATGACCTCAAGCTGTGGACCGGTCAACGGACCAACCAGTTGTGGAGGGCCACCGATCGCAAAGTGGATCTCGATCCCGCCCGTAGGCAGGTGTCGTTGCACGTACGCTGCCTCACCTATGCGCTGGATCCATATCGTTCGCACAGCCCTCGCCAACCCCGGCAACGGCGGCCATTCAACGTACGAGTTCATTATCGTCATCCTCACCAGATAGGGAGCGACGCACACCCACTCATCTTTGGAGACATCAGAGAGACAGGGTGTGCGGGTGGGTGCGGTTTTTATCCCCCCAAACCTACAAAGTTCATGACAGGCGCTAGTCGACCGTACTAAAGCGGTTGCCGTAGAGCGCGAAGCCGTCATCCTCTGGCGCCCAGCCCAGCAGCGTCTTGGTGGACTCGATGTCCATGAATGGCAGCGCGTTGTTGGAGAGGCCATGGACGATGTGGAACCCGGCCAGATCGGTCTCGATGCAGCGGACAATGAGCTGGGACAGATCACGCGGGCTGACCAGCATCGAGATGTGGCGGGCGGGCGCCGGCTCGTCGCCCAGTTGCTCAAAGTTCGGCTTGAAGGCGCCGATCCGGATCGCGAAGCCGCCGAGCCCCTCGACCGCGTCGAAGTAGGCGCCGAGCGCCTCACCCCAGACCTTGGACGCGCCATAGATGTTGAGAGGCGTCGGGACCTCGTCGGTCTGGGCCTGGTGGCGCGTCGGCGCGCCGGCGACGGCGTTGACGCTGGACGCGAAGATGACCCGCCGGGCGCCCTGGTCCTTGGCAGCGCGGTAGATGTTGTAGACGCCCTTGATGTTGTTCTCGAGCAGGGAGTCGTAGAACTCGGCGTCCATGCGCCGGTCGGCCGCGAGGTGGACGACCGTGTCGATCCCCCGGCAGGCCGCCTGGCAGGCATCGAGGTCGGCGATGTCGAGCGAGATGACCTCGGCCTGCTCGCCGTCCCTGAGCGCGATGTCGCTTCGGCCCGCCAGCCGCATCGCGTAGCGGTCGCCGCTGTCCGCCCGGAAGGCGGTCCCGATGTCGCCGCCCGCCCCGGTGAGAAGGACCGTCCGCTTGCCTATCTGCTCCGCCATGGGTGCCTTCCCCGTCTGCTGTCCGCCACGTCAGTCGCGGCGACGTTTGCGGCGTTGCCGGTCACCCATCATAGGCGAAGCCATCGTCCTGCGGCTCGTAGCCCACGAGCGCCCTGGTCGTGGAGATGTCGAAGGCCGGCAGACGGTTATTGGACAGCCCGTGGACGACGTGGAAGCCGGTCAGGTCGGCGACCAGGCAGCGCTCGATCAGGTGGGTGAGGTCGCGGGGGCTGACGAAGAAGGCCGCATCCGATGGGTCGGGGCTGACCCGATCCATCGGCGGGTTGTCGAAGGCGCCGATCCGGACGGCGACGCTGGTCAGCCCTTCCTGCGCGGCGAAGACCGAACCGATCGCCTCGCCGAACGCCTTCGAAGCTCCGTAGAGGTTGGGCGGGCGGGGCGCCGTGTCGGTGTGGGGCTGGAAGCCGGAGGGGTAACCGCCGCAGGCGTGGACACTGCTGGCGAAGATCACTCGCCGCACACCCTGGTCGGCGGCGGCCCGGTAGATGTTGTAGACACCCTTGACATTGTTGTCCAGCAGCGATTCGTAGAAGCCGGCCTCCGGCGACGGATCGGCGGCGAGGTGGATGACCGTGTCGATGCCCCGACAGGCCGCCTGGCAGGCTGCTGGGTCCGACACGTCGAGGGTCAGCGTTTCGGCCTGTTCGCCGGGGGTCAGGTCGACCGGCTTCGCGTCGGCCATCCGGAACCGGTATGGGCCGGTGGCCAGGCGTCGGAAGGCCCGACCGATGTTCCCGGCAGCACCGGTCAGCAGGACGGCTCGCGAGGGTGTCGGGCTGGTCATGGGGCTCCTCATCGGGATCAGTGCGGAAAGGGTCGCACCCGTCGGGAACCCAGCGCACGGTTCCGGCCATCCAGAGCGGGACAGTGAGGGATTGGGAATGGGAACTGGATCGGGCAAACGATTGCACTGTCCTAACAATCTGCCCGCCGGGGTCTGCGATAACGGATCGAGCCGGGAGGAACCGCCCTGGCCCCGAACGACCAGACGGGATCGTACCGCCCCGCGAAAGGACCCCCATGACGCGCAAAGGACTTCTGGCCTCATCACTCGTCGCCACCGCTCTGCTGACCGGCAACCTCCTGCCCCAGGCCCTCGCCGCTCAGGGCGACACGGCCGGGATCACGTCGGTCGGCTCGCTCCGGATGATCGGCCAGCAGGACCTGCCGAACGATCTGAAGGTCGATGACACGCTCGTCGGCGGGCTGTCCGGCCTCGACTACGACCCGGCGACGGACCGCTGGATCGTCCTCAGTGATGACCGCTCGGACGAGGCGCCGGCTCGCTTCTACGACGCGACGTTCGATTACGACGACACCACCTTCACCGGCGCCGAACTGACCGCCGCGGTGACCCTCCTTCAGGAGGACGGCACGCCGTTCCCGAACGCCAAGGCGGGCGGCAACATCCCGGACCCGGAGTCGATCCGCGTCGACCCGCAGTCCGGCAACTACTACTGGACCAGCGAGGGCAGCCAGGAGCTCGGCATCGACCCAGGCGTCTATGTCACCCAGCCAGACGGCACCTTCGTCGCCCGGCAGCCGATCGATCCGATCTTCAAGGCTGACGTGAACGGCGCGACCGGCATCCGGAACAACGGCGCGTTCGAGGGTCTGACCTTCGTTCCGGGCGGCGCGTCGTACTTCGTCTCCACCGAGAACCCGTTGCTCCAGGACGGCGAGATGCCGACCGGCAACGACGGCTCCGTCAACCGGATCACTCAGTACGACCGCGATGGCGGCGTCCTGGCCCAGTACGCCTATGAGGCGGACGCGGTCCCGAACCTCACCGAGGGCGCGCTGTTCTTCGTCAACGGCATCACCGAGATCCTCGCCGTCACCGACACCACGATGCTGGTCCTGGAGCGCGGAACGGTCCAGGCCGCCGACGAGACCTACTCCAACGACGTCCGCCTCTACGAGGTCGACCTGACCGGTGCGACCGACATCAGCGGGATCGACGCCCTGGTCGGCGCCGACTACACCCCGCTCAGCAAGCGCCTGATCGAGGAGTTCGACGGTAGCGACTTCACTGTCGACAACCTCGAGACGCTGGCCTTCGGCCCGCTACTGGAGAGCGGCAACCCGTCGCTGGTCCTTGGCTCGGACAACAACTTCAGCGACACCCAAGTCACCCAGTTCCTCGTCTTCGAGGTCCTGCCGGAGGGTGCTGCCGGAACGCCGGCCGCTGGTACTCCGGCCGCGACGCCGGAGGGCACGCCGGTCGTCGAGGTCGGGACCGGGCAGGACCAGGATCAGGACAACGCCACTCCGGCCGCTACGCCGGGGGTCTAGTCGCTATCCGTCGTCACGTCCAGAGGCGAAAGGACAGCCCCGCTCTCGATCGAGAGCGGGGCTGTCGCTCGTCGAGGAGCCTGGAGCGCAGTTGCATCGGGCCAGCGTGACCGTGCTCCTGAAGCCGCAAGCACCGGTCACTCGCTTCCCGCTCCGTCGCTGATCCCCTTTAACCGCCCGGTTCACCGGCGACATTGCGGTTTTCGATGGGTGAGACGCGTCACGCGTACGCCGATTACCGAGCTCCCTGATTGGCCCTGATACGCGGCTGAAAGAAGCAATGGGTGAAGTATCGGGGCAAGCTCAAGCGAGGTGAATGGCGAAACCAAAGGTGTCTCCACTCGTTCGAGGAAGTACGGGTCACTTGACTAAAGGTCGGCTGACGAAACTGTCCCGGGAGGATGAGCGTGCTGCGACGAATGGTGTATCTGACCATGGCCCTGTTACTGACCAGCACGATGGCATCGACGGTCGCTGCCTTTCCGGATGGCGGCGACCCCGAGGGCGGTAGTTACCCGATTGCTGCCTATCTCTGCGACAGCGATCCCGGCAATTGGAGCCCGTACTCCAACCGATCCATCGGCGGTGGATGCGAGCCGCTCGAGGGTGTGACGTTCAGCGCCGCGCTGGAGCGTGATGGCGTTGAACTGGATACCTGCACCACCGATGGGGACGGGACCTGCGCGGTCGACGTGCCGGGTGACGTGCCGCTCCTGATTACCGAGGACGTCTCCACGGTCCCGGACGGGTACGCTCCGCGTGAGAATCCGGTCGGTGGCTACAACGCCACCGAGTTCCGCGGTTCGCGTGTCTATAACCTGCCCGAAGGCGCTCCGCTGACGCCGACGGCTATTCCCCCGACACCGACGCCGGGGTCCCGCAATCCACCGACTGGACCAGGCGTGAGCCAGGCCGCGATCGTGCCAGGCACCTGCGCGAAGCCCGATGTTTCCCGGACGCCGCTGGTCCTGTTTCCCGTTGCCGCGCCCAACGGCGAGCTGGCGGGCGCCGAGGCGACCGACCCGGTGGAGACAACGGACTCCGTGTCGGAGCTGTACCTGGACCAGCTGTTGGCTGATCCATACACGGTGACGGTGTACGACCAGGATGATGCGAGCGTGGCCCTGGCCTGCGGTGAGATGGGCGGCATAGTCGGCCCAGACGGATCAGTGGCGATCGGTCTGCAAGCGGTCAACGGTTCCCGGTACTCTGGCATTGCCGTGGTGTCTCCGGTGCCTGGCGGTGCCAAGGTCGTCGTCTACCTCGCTCCCGACCTCGATGGCTCGGACAACGTCGTCGACAGCATCACCGGAGACCTGTCGGCGTCCAATGGAAGCTCGGCGGCGATCTACGCCGGAACCTGCCGGAGCGCCGATACGTCCGACGCCCTCGCCGTGCTCGAGCCGGTCGGCAGCCCGGACGGCGATGAAGTGGGAGCCGACGGACCCGCTCCGGTCGAGTCGTCGATGACGACCGCCGATATCGCCCTGGACGACCTGCTGGCTGAGGACCATGTCCTGATCGTCTTCGACCAGGACGACCCGAGCATGGCACTGACCTGTGGTGCGATCGGGGGCATCGTGAGCCAGGACGGCCTCTTGACTATTGGCCTGCGGGCACTCGGGGAATCACGGTACTCGGGTATCGCCGTGCTGGCGCAAGGCGAGGGCGGCACCGACGTCCTTGTCTACCTCGCCGCCGGTCTCGATGGCAGTGGGGTCTAAGGGCGACCGGCACCAAGCCGGGCTGACGGGACGGGCGCGGCCCCGTCGAGGAGCGCGATCGCTCCCGGCTCTCGACTGGTGGTCAGGAGCGTTGCTCGATCCATGTCATTGCTACCCGGTCGTTCCGTCCAAACGCTCCACGCCGGTGGAGTGCTGAGCCCGGGCAGCGTTGCCAACGCTGCCGCCGAGCCTCTTGGCGGTCGCTCCTGGCCTGGGAAGAACTGGCGACTGGGCGGCGCTGGAAGACCGGGTGTCCACGGTCGCGAGCGCCCTATTTGCCGTAGTCACCATGTCCGATCGGACCGACCTGCCTGAGAGGCCAGTTGACGAAGAACGCCTCGCCGACGAGTTGGTCGATCGGGACGACGCCGAACATGCGGGAATCCTCGCTGCCGTTGGGGGTTCGGTTGTCGCCCATGACGTAGACCGAGCCGTCCGGCACGGTGAGGTCGCACGTGGGCCCGTCGACCAGCGCCCGTGACGGCGTGCATTGGGTGATCGGCTCGGGGATGTACTGCTCGTTGAGTGGCTTGCCGTTGACGATGACGTGGCTGCCGTCGAAGGAGATCCGGTCGCCCGGCAACCCGATGATCCGTTTGATGAAGGGCTGATTGTGGCTGATGGGTGGTTCGAGGACGACGACGTCGCCGCGTTCGAGGTCGCCGAACGGGCTGAAGTTCCAGCTCCCCGCACGGTCGACGCCGGGGATCCAGTTCAGGACCCGATTGAGGTCGAAGTCGTGGAAGGCCTGCCGGTTGACCAGGACCCGCTCGTGGTTCTGCAGGTTCGGCAGCATGCTGGAGCCATCGACCTCGTAGGGGAGGACGATGGCGCGCACGCCGAAGAACAGGATGGCGGCAAGCAGGAGGGTCTGGACGATCTCACGGACGGCGGCGATCGTCGTCCCTCGTCGTGGGGCCGGTCGGGTCAGTTCGGGCGCGGGGTGATCGCCGGCGGTCTGATCGGTGAGGTGTGGTTCCTGCATGCTGTCCCGGTTCGTCGTGGGCGGCCCGCGGGCCAGTTCAGGTGCGTCTTGCGCGTCTGCCGACACGTCACAGGCGGACGGCCCTTTGTACCACTTTCTTGCCTGAATCCCCGCCCGCCAATGGATGAAGATCGGCGGAGGCTAACATTCTCATCCGGCCCGGCCGCGCTCCCCGGACACATCGTGTCTGATCGGGAGTCGTTCTCGCTCAGGTCGAACGATCCTGAGGCCGGCAGCGCCCAGCTCACGCCAGGCTGGACGCCGACCAGCCGACCCTGCGGCCGCGATCGACCAAGGGCCGCTCGAACAGGAATCGATCCCCGATGACGGCCCGGCGGGACACCGGGGTCACGGGAGAGTCGGAGCCGGAACGATCTCGCACCCTGTCGTCCCGCGTCGACCCGGTCGTCGAGCGGCGGCTACGACGAGTAGTCGCCGTAGCCGATCGGACCGAGCTCGCCGATCGGCCAGTTGCTGAAGAAGGCCTTGCCGTCGATGTTTCCCTCCGGCACGACGCCGAAGGAGCGCGAGTCCTGGCTGTTGTCGCGGTGATCGCCCAGGACGTAGACCGACCCGGCCGGAACCGTCACGTCGCAGGTATTCGTGGCGCGGGTTGGGCGGACGCTGCACTCGGTGATCGGCTCGGGGATGTAGTCCTCGTTGAGCCGGTCGCCGTTGACGTAGACGTATCCATCCAGGAACGTGATGTGGTCGCCCGGTAGGCCGATGACCCGTTTGATGAAGGGCTGGTCGTGGTCGACCGGCGGCTCCAGCACGATCACGTCACCCCGGGCGACGCCGCCGAAGGGCGTGAAGGTCCACGTCCCATCGCGGTCGACGCCGGGGATCCAGTTGAGGACATGGTTGAGGTCGACGTCAAAGTACGCCATCCGGTTGACCAGCACCCGCTCGTGATTGACGAGGTTGGGCTCCATGCTGGCACCGTCGACCTGGTAAGGCAGGACGACGGCGCGGATGCCGACGTAGAGGAGGACCGCGAGCAGCACGGTCTCGGCGATCTCCCGTGCCATCCGCAGCCCGGACCTCCCAGTCGCGGGCTTGGTATCCTCCGGGGGAATCATCGCCGGGCCGGTCAGTGGGTGGTCCGCGGTCGGGGCCAGCGCCTCGTCGTGTGGTGCGTCAGTCTGATCGGTCGTCGGCATGGGGTGGCTGTCTCCCGCGGGCTCCAGGCTGGGGGCTCAGCGAGTGGGTCCGGATGGCCGCTGGCGGTGACCCAACGATTACGATCACTGGCCCGGCTGAGTATACGTCCGGGGTTGGCTGACGGAGGGTACGCGCCGGGATCGCGTCGGAGCGGGTGTCCGTGCGATCCGTGCGTGGTTCGCCGATGAAGGATGTTGGAGGAAACCGGCATGGCGACGGCGTACCTGGGGCCGAAGGGCAGTTTCAGCGAGGATGCCACCCGGCTCCACGTCCTGCGCTCCGGTGGCAGCACGGCCGTCACCGTCACGGAGGCGGTCGCTGGAGTGGGGGAGATCCCCGACCTGCTGCCCTTCTCCAGCATCCCGGCCCTGACGGCCGCGGTGGAGACCGGGTTGGCGAGCGAGGCGCTGCTGCCGATCGAGAACTCGCTGGAGGGTGCGGTCAGCACGACGCTCGACCTGCTGATCCACGAGACTACACTCCGGATCGCGGCGGAGATCGTCGTCCCGGTTCGCCACGACCTGATCACGGTTCGCGGCGCGACGCTGGCCGACATCCGGGTCGTGACCAGCCACCCGCAGGCGCTCGGCCAGAGCCGCCGCTTCCTCGACCGCTGCCTGCCGGGGGTGGAGCAGGTCGCGGCGCTCAGTACCTCGGCCGCCGTCTCCGACGTGATCGCCGCCGGTGACGTGAGCCACGCCGCCGTCGGGACCGCCCGGGCGGCCGAGCTCTACGGCGGCTTCGTGCTGGCCCATGACATCCAGGACGTCCGCGCCAACGTCACCCGGTTCGTCGTCCTCCGTGAGCACGACCACCAGCCGACCGGCAGCGACCGCACGAGCCTCGGATTCCGCGTCCGGAACAACGTGCCCGGTGCGCTCCACAGCGCCCTCGATGGGTTCGCCGCGGAGGGGTTGCAACTGAGCAAGATCGAGAGCCGGCCGGCCAAGGCCTGGCTGGGCGACTACGTCTTCCTGGTCGACTTCGAGGGCCACCGGGACGACCCGTCGGCCCGGCGCGCGCTGGACCGGCTGGCCGAGGTCGCGGCGACCGTCCAGGTCTTCGGCTCGTACCCCCGCTTCCCGATCGACGCGCTCCGCGAACTGATCGACCCACGGCGGTAGGCGGCGTCGTGAGCGGGTGGGTTTGGCAGTGGTAGGGTTGGGGCAGCTCGGGAGGATTCCTCCCACCATGATGATCGCCGCGCGGTGCGGCCGGAGAAGAGCGCTTTGCGATTGCTGCTGCACGACACCCTCGCTACCCTCTCACTCGTCGGACCCCTCCGGGCCGGCTGGGTCGACACCAGCGGGCTCGATGTCGTCTTCGACCCCGATCTCGTCGCCGAGCGGGTCGGCGGCGAGGACGTCGCGCTGATCGCGGCCGGTGAGCTGACGGTGCTGGCCAGCCGCTTCCAGGTCGTCCCGGACATCGCCGTCATCGCCGACGGGGCCGGGCCGGTCAGCCTCCGGGTGCCGGTCCGGCCGGACGAGATCGACGTGACGGCCGTCCGGCTGCTCGACGTCGGCTCCACGGCCGAGATCCTGGCCCGGGCGGTCCTGCGGCCGTACTTCGGGATCGAGGCGACGCGCTGGACGCGCGAGCCGGACCCTGACGCCCAGGCGGTGGTGATCGAGGGGGAAGCGGCGCTGGCCGAGCCGGAAGGTGGCTTCGCCGAGGACCTCTGCCAGGCGTGGTTCATCATGACCGGCCAGGCGGCGGTCCTCCACGTCCTCGTGGCGCCGATCGGGATGGAACGCAGCGTCCTCGAACCGGTGCTACGGGTCCTGACGGCCGCCCAGAAGCTCGACAAGGCGCAGCGCCGGGAGCTGCGGCGCCCGGTCGCGGAGCGGGTCGGTCTGTCGACCGAGCGAATCAACGCCTTCTTCGAGCGGCTGTTCTACAGCATGGAGGCCGACGACCTCGACTCGCTCGAGCAGATGCTGCGGCGCGGCGTTCCCGGCTCACCCTACCCGGCGCCCGGCCCACTGTCCTTCATGCCGTCCCCGCTGACCGAGGTGGCCGAGGACGACGAGGAGTCCGAGGGCTTCATCCCCGAAGAGGAGGCCGACGTCCCGGACGACCTGCCGGACGATGAGGCGGATACCGAAGGGGATGACGGGCCGGACGATGGGTCGCGCCAGACGTGAGGGGCGGGCACGGCCCCGGGAAGACGATGATCGGCGTCCAGCGCTCTCCACCCGGTTCTCCGGGGACTCTCCCTGACCACCCTGCCGCCGGGCCCGGCTGTCGCGGAGCCGGAGCGTGAGCTATACTCCTCTCACCCGTTGATCCCGCGTACGTACGATACCTTTCTTGCTCAGGGAGGCACGCATGAGCGTTGCCCTTGGTCGACGTGTCCTCAAATCGCTCTCCACCAGCGTAGAGCGTCAGCGACGGGCGACGGTCGTCACAGCCGGGACGGTGGTGGCGGGGTTGCTCACCCTTGGTCTAAGCGTTGGCGCTCTCGCCGGCGTCGGATTCGTCCTTGCACTGCTGCTGGGCGTCTGCGTCGCGGCGCTCGTGGTTCGGCTCCGGACGGTCGAGCGAGCTCACGTCACGCTCGCGCTAACCATGAGCGAGTTGACGGCCCGGGTCGACCGGCTCCAGGCCGAGTCCAACGTGAACGCCGCGTCGGCCACGCCAGTTGACGCCCCGGAGGCTGCTCCGGCGACCGCCGCGGAGGTCCAGCCCGTTGGCCCGACAGATCCTGAGGCGAACACGGCCGCCGCTGATACTGCTCTGTCGGTGAATCCGGATGTGATCGCGGTCGTCCAGCCGAGGACAGGCGGTCGTGACGACGAGGCCCTGATCCGCTTGACAGTGACCTCGAGTGACGCTCCGGGCGAGCTCGGGCACTCGCGTCACGACCTGCGCGGCGACGCCGATCCCGCGAGAGCGGACGATGCTGGAGTCAACCTGGCGTTACCGGAAACCGGTCCCGAGCCTGGTTCGCCATCGCTGCCGTCCATTTCCGGCGCGGGCCACCCGGCAGAGGGCGACGTGGTGGCCGCCGAGCCAGTAGCGGGCTCGACGATGGTCGGTCCGATGCCGGAGGATGACGGGGAGGGTGCGCCCAGTGTCCCCGATGAGGAGACCGCCGCGGTCGCGGCCGTTATTCCGGCCGAACTGCCACCATTCGCGCTGGTGTCCCTTCGCGGCGAGACCGTCTCGGCCGACGATCTGGTTGGCCGGCCAGCGGTCATCGTCTTCTGGCGGCCGGGTTGCCCGCACTGCCAGCGGCTAACGCCGGAACTGGTCGCCTGGGAATCGCTGCAGGGGCCGCGGCTCGTCGTGGTCGCGGCCTGCGATGGGCCAACTGCGTTCCGGGCCGGACTGCCGGGAACGGTCCTGCTCGATCCCGACTTCACCGTCGGGCGGGCGCTGGGGGCGCCAGGAACCCCGGCCGCCCTGGCGATCGATGCGGCGGGCCGTCCATCCGGACCGGTCGTGGCCGGAGCGTCAGCGGTAACGACGCTGCTCCTCGACGCGATGCGGGACTGGGCGGCGTCCGACAGTAGCCTGGAGATCGGTGCGAACACATCCGCTGGAGCGGAGACCACCGACGACGAGACGTTCGAGCGAGCGGAGCCAGCGACGGAAGGCGCTCCGCCGTCCGTCATGCTGCGCCGGGTCGAACAGATCCGGCCAGCGACTGACAGCGCCATGCCCGACTGGGGGGCCGAGTCCGTCTCGCGCCGGGCCGGGTAGGGTGCGACGTCACGTTCTCCCATTGCCATTACCATCGAGGCGGTCCGCACTCAGGTGCGATCTGTCTGGCCCAGGAGTGGCTCCGGTTGCCGGAGTCTTCACCGGGTCGGGCCTCGTATGACGCCCGGCGGGACCATCGCCGAGGCCCTTCGGGCGGCGACGCGGCGGCTCACGGCCGCTGGTCTGGAGACACCGCGCCTCGACGCCGAGGTGCTGCTCCGGCACCTGCTCGGAGTCGACCGGACGACGCTGTTCCTGCGCTACCACGACCCGATCGACCCGGCGAGGTTAGCTGCCTACGAGGAGCTGCTGGGGCGGCGACTCGGCGGGCAGCCGGTCGCTTACCTTACAGGCCAGCGTGCGTTCCTCGGGCTCACGCTGACCGTCACACCCGAGATCCTGGTGCCCCGGCCGGAAACCGAACTGCTGGTCGAGTGGGCCCGTGACTGGCTGCTGGCTCCGGGCCGGGACCGCGTGGACGTCGTGGACGTCGGTACGGGCGGCGGCGCGATCGCGATCGGGCTGGCGTCACTGCTCCCGGACGCCTGGGCGGGCCGGATCACCGCGGTCGACGTCTCGCGAGCGGCACTCATGGTCGCTGCCGCCAATCACGACCAGATCCAGTCGGCCATGGGACGACCATCGGCGCTGGGCCGGGTTACCTTCCAGGCGAGCGACTTGCTGGAGAGCGTGGCTGGTTTGGTCGACCTCGTCCTCGCCAACCTGCCGTACCTCACGCCGGAACAAATCGATGGCAACGCCGATCTCGCCGCCGAGCCGCGCCTCGCCCTGGACGGCGGGCCAGACGGCCTCGACCTGATCCGGCGCCTGGTCGCCGACCTGCCCCGGGTGCTGGCGGCCGGCGGAGCGGTTGCGCTGGAACTCGACCCGGGCCAGGCTGAAATCGTCGCCGCCCTGCTGCGGATGGCCGAGTCGGAGGCCTCGGTCGCGATCCATCACGATCTGGCCGGACACGCGCGCTTCGTGACGATGGAGCGGCCGGATGGTCGCTAGTCCATCCCACCGGCCGGGAAGCCGGCCGCCTGCCAGCGCCGGTACTGCCAGAGGTTGATCTCACGGCGAATCTCGCGCAGGCCCCGGGGGTCCATGTTGGACAGCAACAGCAGCGTCTCGTCGTCGGCTTCGTGGGTCCGCCGGATCGTCTCGTAGCCGTGCCGCAGGAGGATGTGCTCGACGCGGGCGGAGAGCTGGAGCTGCTCGATGTGGGGCGACAGGCGGCGCTTCAGGAGTCGGACGCCCTCCTCGACGAGGCTCCAGATCAGGATCGGCAGCGTCAGGATCAGCGCCGAGATCGCCAGCCAGCCGACGCTGACCATTACCAGCCGGGTCGCCTCGCCGCCCAGTCCGAAGCCAAGTCCGAGGACTACCGACGAGAAGGCGACGACCCCGAATGAGCGCCGGATCGGGTTGATCGCGAACGGGTCGCCCATGCTCGATGAGGAGAGTGGGCGGTGGTAGGAGCGATAGCCGGAGTGGTATCCGTAGCGAGACGGGGCGGGCATGCGCGAGGTCTCCGGGTATCGGTCAGGGCGATCGGTGAATCACGGTCAGGCCGGACATCCGCTTCAGGGGAAGTGCGGGCAATCTCTGCGCTGAACGCAAGACCCGTCGACGCATCCAAGAATCGCGCCACTCAACGGTGAGCCTCCTGGTATCAGGAAGCAAAGAGTTGCCAGTGCCCCTCGGAGACAACTTCGACAGTGCCGTCCGTCACCTTTATCGCGGTCTGATCGTCGATCGCGTACGCCGGCATCGGCATGCCGGCGGCCCACCTCTCCGCGTGGGCCATGGTGTTCTCCGGCAGATCCTCGTTATCCAGGTGTGGAAAGATCGAGAAATCGACGAGGCCCAGCGTCTGATTGCCACCGGAAGGCGGCGTCCAGCCGACGAAGTCCTGCCCGATGCTGGGGGCCATCACCATGCTCCCGGCGCTCAGCCCCACGTAGACCGCGCGAAGCGACGGCAGGAGATCCGCCAATCCGGACTGGCGCATCCAGTGGCACAGGTACAAGGGGTCGCCGCCATTCACCAGCAGGACGTCAGTCTCCCGAAGCATGGGGACCCAAAGCTCGTCGTCGATGCTGGGCAGCGCGGTGAGCTCCAGCACGCCCAACGACTTCCAGCCCAGCTCGCACATAGGCGAACGGGGTTCTTGTCCGCTGATGAACCGCCACGCCGCGCCAGGACCGGCCATGGGATGACCGTACGACGAGGTGGGAATGCAGAGGGCACTGGACTCGGCGATCGGCTTGTCCAGGAGGCCGACCAGCGCGTCGTGGATGCTCGCGTTCTTAATGCCAGCCGATGTGAGAAGTAGCCGCACGGTGCTCCTCCTAGACGTACGACCGAGCCATTCCGGAATGCTCAAGCCAGGAAGCGCCGCGGGCAGCGTCAACGTGATGATCCGCGCATGACCTCGATCATCCGTTCGGATCGACTCAGCGGGAAAGTGGAGTATCGCAGACGGGATGCCCACCTGGCACCGGTGTTACCGGGTGGGGAAGCCAGATTCCTGCCACTGCCGGTACGTCCAGAGGGACAGGGCCCGGCGAATCTGGCGGACGTCGTGGTCCTCCATCCGGGGCAAGGCGAGCAGCCGATCGTCGTCGAGCCCGTCGATGTCGGCGACCGTCTCATAGCCGGCCCGGCGCAGGATGTTCTCGGTCCGGGTGGAGAGCCGGAGGTCCGTCAGGTCCGGCGACGTCCGGCGCCGGTAGCGCCGGTGGAGATCGGCGGCGACGCTCCAGAGCAGCAGTGGGACGGCGAGCACCAGGATCGCCCCCACCAGGGCCGCGGCCATCAGCAGCACAGCGTCGCCCCGGTTGCCACCACCCCGCAGGAGCAGGACGACGACCCCGAGCACCAGCAGACAGACGGCAATGAGCGTGGCGGTCCGCCGGATCGGGTTGACCGCGAAGATCCCGTTGAGCGACGGCTCGCCCGGCCCGGGGATCCGCCCCTCGTGCAGGCCGCGACCGATGTGTGGTGGTACGCCACGGTAGTCGCCCCACATCAACAGGACCTTTCGGGTCACTCAGGTTTGCCCGGGTTCCCGAGGGACCTGCGGGCCTTCCGAGACTTTCGGGACGACGGTCCTTACCTGCGAGTGACCGTCATGGATCACAGGGGACGTGTCAATCTTCCCCGTCATCTCCCGTTCGAGAGCCAGTGTTGAAGGGCAACCCCTCGTGGGCTGACGGGTCCCGAGCCTGAGCAGCTTCGATCGCGGTTCGCCGAATGAACTCGGATGGGGTCACGCCATCGACTCTTGCAGCACTGCGAATCGATCGCACGGCATCGCGATCAATATGCACCGGGATGATCATGCCGCGGACCCGCAGAGGTTGACCGAACTCCTCACCGGCCTCGAACGGACCCGGCTCCTGCCCTCGGAGTTCAGCTTCAAGTTCGTCCAGCTCGTCCTTCAGCTCCCGCCTGGATTCCTTCATCGTCATTGTCATCGTCCTCGTCTTCTGGTTGACCGTTGATGCAGATCGACCCAGTTCTGGTTGGCCGGCCAGGCGGTAATGATGCGCCAGACATCGTCATCGGCTGAGGCCACCTGCAGAACGATCTGGAGCCAGCGTCCGCCGCGCGTCCGACCGACAGCCATCCGCCGGTGAGGCGGCTGATCATTACGGTTTGGCCAGTGCCGCGGTGCGTCGTCGAGGAGTGCCTCTTCGATCTCCCCTGCGGCAAGGCGATGTCGCTCCCAGAGGTGATCCTGCCGCGCGTCGATCTCGTCCTGGGTCCAGCCCCATACAATCTCGATGAAGCCGAAGTCGCTCATCTGCTCCTTGTCCTATGATCAGTGTATGACGAGATGATTCGGTCAGGGAGTCTGAACAACCGCAACGGTAAGCGGCCAGTGCGTGGATGGCGCCGTGAGAAGAGGGGTTAGGGATACGGACGGCATCGGCGTCTCGGTAAGCGGTGCGGCCGTTAGCAGGTGAGATTGGTTACTCCCACTCAATTGTAGCCGGCGGCTTGGACGTGATGTCGTAGACGACGCGGTTGATGCCGGGGACCTCGTTGACGATCCGGTTGCTCATCCGGCTGAGCAGGTCGTAGGGGAGGCGGGCCCAGTCGGCCGTCATCGCGTCCTCGCTCGTGATCGCGCGGATGGCGCAGACGCGGGCGTAGGTCCGGTAGTCGCCCATTACGCCGGTCGAGTTGACTGGCAGCAGCACGGCGAAGAACTGCCAGACCGGCTGATCCAGATCGCCATTGGCGCTGGCGGCCTCGATCTCCTCCCGGACGACACGGTCGGCGGCGCGGAGCAGGTCGAGGTCGGTCCGATTCATCTCGCCGAGCAGGCGGACGGCCAGACCTGGCCCGGGGAATGGCTGCCGCTCGACGACGGCGTCGGGCAGCCCGAGCGCCCGGCCGACCTGTCGGACCTCGTCCTTGAACAGGAACTTCAACGGCTCCAGCAGCTCGAAGTCCATGTCCTCGGGCAGCCCGCCGACGTTGTGGTGCGTCTTGATCTTGACGGCCGCCTTGGTGTCGGCGGTCGTGCTCTCGATGACGTCCGGGTAGAGCGTGCCCTGGGCGAGGAAGCGGAACGGCCCGCCCTCCGCCTCCTGCCGCCGCGCCTCGGCCTCGAACTGGCGGACGAAGACCTCGCCGATCACCTTGCGCTTCTGCTCCGGGTCGCCGACGCCGGTCAGACGGTGGAGGAAGGTGTCGCTAGCGTCGACGTAGACGAGCGGCATCTCGAAGGCCCCGGCGAAGACCTCGCGGACCAGGTCGGCCTCGCCGGCCCGTAGCAGCCCGTTGTCGACGAAGACCGGCGTGAGCTGGTCGCCGATCGCCCGGTGGATCAGCGCCGCCGCGACGGAGGAGTCGACGCCACCGCTCAGCCCGAGCAGGACCCGGTCGCTGCCAACGCGGGTCTGGATGTCGTGGACCGTCGCCTCGATGAAGGACTCCGGCCGCCAGTTGGTCTCGCAGCCGCAGACATCGACGAGGAAGTTGCGGATGATCGCGGCGCCCTGCGGCGTGTGAGAGACCTCCGGGTGGAACTGGAGGCAGACGATCTGGCCGCGGCCCATCGCGGCGACCGGCGAGTTGGCCGAGCTGGCCAGCACGGTGAACCCCTCCGGCGGGGCGGGGAGGTGGTCGCCGTGGCTCATCCAGACCGGGATCCGGTCCGGCAGTCCGGCGAACAGATGGCTGGCCGGATCGTCGCCGGCCGGGTGGGTGATGTCGATGGTGGCGGGGCCGTACTCGCGGTGGTCGGCCGCGTCGACCGCTCCGCCGAAGGCCAGCGCGATCAACTGCATCCCGTAGCAGATCCCGAGGATCGGCAGGTCGCGCTCCAGCACCCAGCCCGGCAGCCGCGGCGCCCCGTCCTCGTAGGCGCTGGCCGGACCGCCGGAGAGGATCACGCCCTTGGGGGCCAGCCGCTCGACGTCGGCCCACGTTACGTCGTGGTGGAGGAGCTCGCTGTAGACGCCGGCCTCGCGGACCCGCCGGGTGATGAGCTGACTGTACTGTGACCCGAAGTCCAGCACGACGACAGCGTCGACGGCGGTCGGAGCCTGGGCAAGCAGGTCGGCCGACTCGTCGACGGGCGGGTCGCTCCGGTGCTCGGTACCTTCCAGCGGGTCGATGGTGGGCAGCGTCGGGAAGGGGCTGGTGCTCACGGACAGACCTCACAGATCTCGTGGTGGGGGAGCTCCGGCCGGGTCGGGCGGACCGTCCGGGGCATCGTGGCGGCTGATCTCCGCGGCGATTGTACGTGACCGTCATCCGCGGCTGGGACATGGTGCGGCCGAACGTTGGGCGACATGACGCATCTCCGGACGGTCGGTCAGCCGCTGTCGCCGAGGTAGACGTAGGTCTGATCGTAGGTCCAGTCCGGGATCGTCTCGATCTCGACCTCCAGGCGCGGCCGTAGCGGGTCGATCCGCTTGCTCAGGTGGAGGTCGACGACGGTGCGGTCGTCGAAGCCGAGGGCGCGGCCAAGGCTGTCCAGGGCGATCTTGAGCCCGCCGTCGAGGTCGCGCCGGTGCGGCGTCTCGAAGAAGAACTCCAGCATCATCCCGAGCGGCGCCTGGCCGAGAGCCGCCTCGATCTCGGGCGTGACCGTGCCGTCGCGCCGGGCCAGCTCGATCGCCGCCGCGGCGTCCTTGTGGAAGGTCTGGGCCGTCTTGCTCAGGACGCGTCGCCGGCCGACGGTGACGTACTGGTTGTTGACGCCGGGCGGCAGCGGCAGCGTCAGCCGGAGGGTGACGGGCTCGGATGTGCCGGCGGCGGGATGCTGGGACAAGGGGCGTGCTCCGCATCATGGGACTCGTGGCCGGGACAGGGCCGCGGAATCTGGCCAGCATAGCGGAGACGCGGGGGTAGGTCGTCCAAAGGGAGGCCACTGCGCTCGCGTGGCCCGGCCGGGACGCGATAGGCTACGGGGGCTGTCGCGGTCCTGACAGGTTGCCTCGGCTCCGTAGGGGTGCTTCTTCTCGCTGCGCTGGTGGTTGCCCGCGTCGCCAGGCGGCAGACCGCGCAGCGGTTCCGGTGGTCAGGGGTATCCCGTTCCTCTTCCAGCAGATCGGTTGCGGAGTACCGTTATCGCCCATGGGGCGATGGCCGCTGCGGCGGCCGGGCTCGCAAGCTTCGCCCCTACGATTTACGCCTGGAACGTTCGACTCATTCGATCGCCGCAGGAGCTCTCCCCCGTGCCCGTCGATCCGCCGTCATCTCGCAACGTCGAAGGGCAACAGCCGTCGCTCCGGATCGCGGTGCTGATCTCCGGTTCGGGCCGGTCGCTGGCCAATCTGCTGACCGTGATCGCTGATGGCGCGCTGGACGCGGAGATCGTGGCGGTCGTCTCGTCGGTGGCCGGGGTGCGCGGGCTGGAGATCGCCACGGACGCCGGCGTTCCAGCGACGACCATCGCCCGGAAGGGATTCGCTGACAACGCCGCCTACAGCGCCGCGGTCTACGGTTGGCTGAGACCATACCGTCCCGACCTGATCGCGCTGGCCGGGTTCCTCCGCAAGCTCGAGGTCCCGCCGGAGTGGGCAGGACGCATCCTCAACATCCACCCCGCCCTCGCCGCCGCCTTCCCCTACGCCTCCGGCCGCGGCTTCTACGGTGACCGGGTCCACGCCGCCGTGCTCGCCAACGGCGACACCCGATCCGGCGCGACGATCCACGTCGTCGACAATGGCTACGACACCGGCTCGGTCGTCGCCGAGACCGCGGTGCCGGTCCTGCCTGGCGACACGGCGGCGACGCTGGGCGCCCGCGTCTTTGCCGCTGAGTGCGCGCTCTACCCGGTTACGATCCGGTCCTACGTCGCCGCCCACCCGGATCTCTTCGGCAAACGTCCATAGTCGCCATCACCCGATACCTGGCGGTTCTCCGACCGCTGGACCGGTCAGCCCAGTCGTCGGAAGCGACCGTCCCGGCGGCACGAGGGACGTCCGTGTCGACTGCCGTGAGTTCGCCGCCACGCGCCGGTGACCACGTCTTGCCCAGGCCTGCCTGTTCGGTCGATGTGGTCCCTTGCGGCGACCGATAGACTCGGTATGGGGTCGTGCGCCAGCCGTTCGTGGCCAGCCCACCTCGCGTGGCTGCCCTCCGGGAGGCCAGACACAGATAGGGAGCGACATGTCCAACACGCCTGAGCGATACCGGGAACAGGCGTTCCCGGTACTGACCGACGACCAGATCGAGTTGCTCCGACCGTTCAGCACCGAGCGGGCAACGGCCGCGGGCGAGGTCCTGTTCGAGATCGGCGATCTGGAGTACCCGATGGTCGTGGTCCTGTCGGGCCGCGTTCGGATCGTCGACCGCTCCTTCGGAATGGGACGGTCGCTCAAGGAGAGCGGCCCCGGTGAGTTCGTCGGCGAGCTGGGCCTCCTGACTGGGCAGACGGTCTTCATTGCCTGCGAAGTCACGGAGCCGGGGAGCGTGCTGTGCATCCCGCCGCGGAAGGTCCGCAAGCTGATCCGGACCGTTCCGGAGATCGCCGACCTGATCGTGACGGCGTTCGCCGCCCGGCGCGAGTTACTGATGGAGACGGCCGCGGCGACCCTGAAGCTGTTCGGCCCCCGGGACTCGGGTCCGGCCCTCGCGCTCCGCGAGTTCCTGGACCGCAATCGCATTCCCCACCGCTGGCTGGACCGTGACGACCCTCAGGTGGCCGAGTGGGCGAAGGACCGGCCACGATCCGACGCCACGATCTGGGCCATCGTGCGGGGCAACGAGATCCTCGACGACCCGACCAGCCAGGACCTGGCGCGCGCGATGGGGCTGGAGCTTGCCTTCCATCAGGATCACCCGGCGGACCTGCTGGTCGTCGGGACGGGGCCGGCCGGGATGTCGACCGCCGTCTACGGGGCCTCGGAGGGACTGGAGACGCTCGCGATCGATGACGTCGCGATCGGCGGCCAGGCCGGGACGTCGTCGCGGATCGAGAACTACCTCGGTTTCCCCAACGGGATCTCGGGTGGGGCGCTCGCCTTCAAGGCCCAGGTCCAGGCGATCAAGTTCGGCGCCCAGATCACGGTGCCCCGCTGCGCCAAACGATTGGAGCGCGACGGGGACGGCTTCGTCCTCTCGCTCGACGACGGCAAGAAGCTCCGGGGCCGCAGCGTCGTGATCGCGACCGGCGCCCGCTACCGGCGTCTCGATCTGCCGCGCCAGGAGGACTTCGACGGTGCCGGAATCTACTACGCCGCGACCGACCTGGAGGCGCGCCTCTGCGAGGGTCAGGCGGTCGTCGTGGTTGGCGGGGGCAACTCGGCCGGACAGGCCGCGATGTTCCTCGCGCGCTCGGCCGCCTGCGTCTACCTGCTCTATCGCGGCGACCAGCTCGGCGCCAGCATGTCGCAGTACCTGCTGAGCCGGCTGGAGTACTCGCCATCGGTCGAGATTCGGACCGGCACCCAGGTCCGTGAGTTGCGCGGCGACGGGCGCCTGGATGGGATCGTGGTCGAGTCGCGCGAGCGCGGACGGGAGGAGATCCCGACCGGGGCGATGTTCGTGATGATCGGGGCCGACCCCTGCACGGACTGGCTCCAGGGCATGGTCGATCTCGACGGGAAGGGGTTCGTCCTGACCGGGCAGCCGGTCGCGCCCGGCGAGCCGATCCGGTCCCCGTTCGAGACCAGCGTCCCCGGCCTCTTCGCGGTTGGCGACGTCCGGAGCGGCTCGGTCAAGCGGGTGGCCTCGGCGGTCGGCGAGGGGTCGGTGGTCGTCGCGGCCGTCCACCAGTATCTGGCCGCGGCCACGTCACCCCTCGCCCCGGCCGAGGTCCTCGCCCCCGTGGGGCGTTAGCCATCAGCTGCTCGGCAAAGCTCCGGGACGAGGTGAAACGTCGAGAGGCGGTGAGATGCGCGTCGCACCTCACCGCCTCCGTTCGAAGCTATCCGTGTGCAACCAGTGTTAGGTGGTCTGCGGGCGCTCGCCGAGCGTGACATCGACGCTCTGGGTCTGACCGCCCCGGTCGATCGTGACCTGGACCGTCTCACCAGGCTTGTGGGCGTAGAGGACCTCAGTGAAGGAATTGGTCTGGTCGATCTGCTGGCCGTTGATGGCCGTGATGATGTCGCCCGCCTGAATGCCAGCCTTCGCAGCCGGACCATTGCGGCTAACGTCGTAGACGTAGGCACCGTAGTTGACGTCGAGCTGGTTCTGGGCGGCAATGGTGGGATCGATCGGAATGGGGGTGATTCCCAGATATGGGTACGCCACCTGGCCGTTCTCGATCAACTGCTGGGTGATCTGCTGGACCGTGTTCGAGGGGATGGCGAAGAACAGACCCTGAACCGGCTGCCCGTTCTCGGACGGGATGCCGAGGGTGTTGACGCCGACGACCTGGCCGTCGAGGTTCAGCAGCGGGCCGCCCGAGTTGCCGGGATTGATCGGCGCGTCGTGCTGGATCAGGTTCGTGTAGTTCTGGCTCCCCCCCTGGGATGGGTCGATCGGGAAGTCACGATTGGTCGCGCCGACGATCCCTTCGGTGACGGTGTTCTCGAATGAGCCCAACGGGGAACCGATCGCGAGGACGGGCTCGCCGGGCCGGAGCTGATCGGAGTCGCCGAAACTCACCGTCCCGGGTACGTTGCCCGAGACCTGGACGACCGCGAGGTCGCTGACGGAGTCTGAACCGATCAGCTTGGCCTCGCGCGACTCACCGTTGGCGAAGACGACCTGGAACTGCTGGCCCTGATAGACCACATGCCAGTTGGTCACGATGTGCCCTTGGTCATCGATGATGAACCCCGTTCCCGAGCCGACGGCCTGGGGCTGCGCCGCCACGCCCAATCCGCCGCCCTGAACCGTCTGCTCGTTGATCACAGTGACGACGGCCGGACCGACCTGCTGTACGACGTTGACCGCCGGGTATTCCGACGTTCCGGCCGCGGGTGTCGAGGCACCCTGGGCGGCGGCGGGCGAGAACCCCTGGGCGGAGAACAGACCGCCCATGAGCAGGAACGCGAGCGCGACAGCGGTAACGACGACGCGATGACTTCGCATCAGGGTCTCTCCTGGTAATGGCGTTCGCGATCGTCACCCGCTAGATCCGCTGGATCCGCTGAACGACGTGCGATCTCTCGCGACCGCCCGGTCGGGGACGATCACGAAGCTCGCGGGGTGCATAAGCCATGCCCGGTTCCGGCCGAGGTCGCCGACATACTCTGTCTCGTTCGGCAAATACTGTTCGGAGGCAGAATATTCCAAGCGTGTGTTGCGATGTTGGCAACGCAAACCCAATCGCCGGTCCCGAAGTTGGGCACTATTCATCACGACATAAGTGCACGGACCGGGTCGACGATGCGCGGATGGGATCGCTCCCTCGGCTGGCGCCGTCCGTGACGGTCAGCGGCCGGCGGCTGGTTGACCGTTCGTTGCCCGACGGGCCAGCACCGTCGCGGTCCGGTCGTCAGCCGGGTAGAACGCCTCGATGACGAGCTCGGAGACGGTGATGTCGAGCGGCGTCCCAAAGGTGGAGACGGTGCTGAAGAAGGCCAGCTCGCCGTCCGGGGAGCGCAGCCGCAGCGGGACGACGAACTGGCCCGGTCCGGGGATCTCGACGTCGGGCACCGGCTGGTCGCAGGGGTAGCCCCGCACCTCGTCCAGCAGGCGGGCGAGGGTGACGTCGCCACTGGCGTCGACCTGGCGGCGAAGGCGGGCGAGCAGGTGCCCGCGCCACTCCCCGAGGTTGACGATGTTCCTGGCCATCCCGTCCGGGTGCAGGCTGGCCCGGTAGACGTTGAGCGGGTTCGTGAGCAGGGCCGGGTCGAACCCCGCCGTGAGGGCGTCCAGACTGGCGTTGCCCTCGACCATGTTCCAGTGGCGGTCGACGACGACCGCCGGGTAGGGCTCGTGGGCCTTGAGCATCTGCCGCAGCGCGTCCCGGACGGCCCGGAGCGGTGGGGCGTCGAGGGCCGTCTCGGCGTAGACCGGCGCGAAGCCGGCCGCGAGCAGCAGCCGGTTGCGCTCCCGGAAGGGCAGGTCGAGCTGCTCGGACAGGCGCAGGATCATCTCCCGGCTGGGCTGGGAGCGGCCGGTCTCGACGAAGCTCAGGTGCCGCGAGGAGACCTCGGCCTGGAGCGACAGGTCGAGCTGGCTGAGGCGGCGGCGCTCACGCCAGTTCTTCAGGAGTTGGCCGACGTGGGCGTCGGGCGACACCGAGGCGATCGGCGCGAATGTGGCGGTCATGGCTGCCTCCTGTTCGCATCGTATGCCCACTCCCGGATGATTGCCATTACCTCTGACGTCATCGACACGGCCGCCGAGGGTGGCGAGACTGCGGGGCAGGGTCGTCGCATCCATCCGGGAGGTCACCCATGTCACGGCCCAGCACGTCGATCCCGCCGCCGGTGTCCTGGGCGGCACTCGTCGTCATCCTGATCGGCACGTTCGTCACGACCCTGGACTTCTTCATCGTCAACGTCGCCATCCCGAGTCTCGCCACCGATCTGCACGCCACGCCGGCCAGCATCGAGTGGGTGATCGCCGGGTACGCGATCGCGATCGCCGGTGGTCTCATCGTCGGTGCCCGGCTCGGTGATCTCTTCGGCCACCGGCGGCTGTTCATGGTCGGGCTGGTCGTCTTCACGCTGGCGTCCGCGGCCTGCGGCGCCGCGGCGACGTCTGGCGACCTCATCGCCGCGCGCATCGTCCAGGGCGCCGGGGCGGCCCTGATGACGCCACAGGTCCTGTCCATGATCGGCCATCTCTACGCCGGCGAGCGGCGCCAGCGCGCCTTCATGCTCTACGGGCTGACGCTCGGGCTGGCCGCCGTACTCGGCCAGCTGATCGGCGGACTGCTCATCGAGGCCGATCTCTTTGGGCTCGGCTGGCGGCTCTGCTTCCTGGTCAACCTGCCGATCGGGATCGGAACGCTGGCGCTGGTACCGATCCTGATCCCGACCTACCGCACCGGAGCGACCGGCGGCCTGGATCTGCCCGGTGCGCTGCTCGGGACGGCCGCCATCAGCGCGATCGTCCTGGCGCTGATCCAGGGGCGGCAACTGGGCTGGCCGCTCTGGATCTCGGGCTGCCTCGCGGGAGGGCTGATCGCCGCGGCGATCTTCGTCTGGCACCAGCGGCGGCGGGGACTGGCCGGCCGGGCCCCGCTGATGGACCTGACGATCTTCGACAACCGCCGCTTCGCCGTCTCGACCCTGACGATGTTCGCGTTCTTCATCACGAACGCGTCGTTCTACTTCACGCTCTCGCAGTATCTGCAGGGCGCCCTCGGATTGAGTCCCCTGGGCGCTGGCGCGCTGTTCGGCCTGATGGGTGTCGGCTACTTCGCCACCGTGCTGCGACCGCCGTTCCTGGTCGCGCGGCTGGGCCGCCACTGGATTTTGGCTGGGGTCGTGGTGATGGCTTTGGGTCTGGCCCTGCTGCTGCTGGCGACGCTGATTGGCGGCGTCGACACGTCGATCCCGATGGTCGTGCCGGGCATGGTCATCGCCGGGATGGGTGTCGGGATGATCCTCGCGCCGCTGTCCGGACTGGTCATGAGCACGGTGGAGCCACCGCGGCTCGGGAGCGCGTCGGGCATCCTCGGGACCGTCCAGCAGGTCGGCAACAGCCTTGGAATCGCCCTGGTCGGCCT
>JAABUS010002735.1_pt1 | contig 31821 bp, 24 predicted proteins | sample 5560161 | NCBI WGS metagenome assembly JAABUS01 (sample SAMN10711885, study PRJNA513376) | rock metagenome | isolation source: Antarctica rocks | place: Antarctica: Victoria Land, Trio Nunatak nord | collected 2016-01-04 | reverse complement strand
GAGAGTGGCTTGGGCTTCGCATTGTATACCTTTGGCGCATCACTTCGTAGAGCCTCTCATAATTATTGATGCCCTAGCTCCCTAGCTCCCTAGCTTATCTCCTTACCTTGCTAAAGATCTCTCATATTCGGCCTTTTCAGTCCACTCAACGCCAACTGCTTCATGCCGTCTACTGTCGAATTCTGTCGCTGACATTGACGTACTTGGGCTCGACGTACCGATTTCCTTTAAACGCACTTTCGCAAGCCTCATGAAATCCATCACCCAAAGCTGCGCCGACGGTATCCATCTCGGTCTGGCATCTCCGGGTATAATACGTCATACTCAGAGAAGAACGCTGGTGAAGAGTGAAATCCTGAGTGAACCTTATAGAACCGCCGCATGATTGCGTAAGGATTCAGTGTATGCCACCAGGAACTGCCGCATGAAGCTCATAACCGATCGCAGGCTTCCGTAGGCAGTATTCCTATCGTGACATCGAACGTCAGCCATGCTCGAAATTTATAGTAATTGACCGGTAGAACCTCAATACGAGTCAAAACTAGACGGATTATAGGTCTATAATCACGGCCACAATCGTCCTTTCAAAGGATCAAGTGTACAGTTAACGATGGTGGCTTCCAGTCTTGAATTACCGCATCAGGCCTCTCATCAATATCATTGGTGAACCAGAGCTGGAGAGACGACCGTAGAGATCAATCACTATCAGTAATTTCGTCAGTACTGCTACTTAGATCCTGGTCCTCGTCCTTTGCTTCCGTGACTCCCTCGCCCATTTCCTCGTCCTCGTCAACAGGCTCGCCCATAGCTCTTTTCCTTGCGAACTCCTGGATTTGGAGCCTCCGCAAACGTCGTCGCTTCTTAGTTTCTGCCTTCATGCGTGCTTCGTCTTGTTGTTTCCATCGTTCCCGGTCATGCCTCAGATTCTCCTTGATGGCTTCTTTACTTCGTGCAAGCGCTTGGCCAAGCTGCTCTGTTAGGAATGCGTTTTGCTGTCGTAAGTTCTCTACTTCACTGACATCTTTCGTGCCTTTGGGCACATCGAAAGGAGGAGAGCTTGGTAGCGAAGAAGGTGGCACTATGGCCGATGAGGAAGGATTAAAAGCCGTGAGGCCTTCTTCCAACAAGGACGTTGGGAAGCAAGGATGGACGAGAGCCTCTTGAAACAAGGACTCGGAAGTGGCTGAAGATGAGGATAGGGAAAGAGAAGAGGGAAAGAAGCTGGTGAAGGCGTAGTATAGCGGCACACCCCTTGTTCCACCTCCACCCGAATCAGCAGAGAAAGTACTCTCGTATCGTGGTTTGACCACTTGCCGAAGCCTGAGCTGGGGAGTTTTCGATTTTGGCCAGCCTATCGGAGGGAGCATCATCAGGTTAGTGATCGGTAAGGCGTAGTCGTGGACTGTGGATGTCCATTGACCCTTCGCTATATCCCATGTACACATCTTGCCATTCTCATGACCAGATATCAACGTAGTCCCATCGTAACTTGTATCTATACATAGCATCCCCTGACCATCGGCGTCATCGGGCAACTTCCATCGATCCTGTTCGCTTGGCTGTGTAGGCGTCGCTTGTGGAACAGGATTTCGAACCTGCTGCATCAAGTCTGAAGTCGAGAAAAGATTTATCATATGAACACTTCCGTCGGCATAACCAGCATAGAAGGCACGGTCCGCAGGGTCCAAAGTCAGACATACAGCGGGTTCTGAAAGAAGAAATACGCGTAGGCTCTCGCCAGAAATATAATCCCACACTATGATTGTGTTATCCTTCGAAGCAGAAATGGCTATGTTAGTCTTTGTACGGCTATGGCCCATAGTAAGGGAGGAGATCTGGCCACGATGGGACGAAAGTGTGCGCTGCGGGGTATATGTGGCAGCATTGGTTGAGGCGGCAAATGAGAGGAGAGACGGCAATGACCAGACATGGATCTGGGCGTCTGCTGCGCCAGATAGGATGTGTGAATGATCTGGGGAGATCGCTAGGGAGGTAACGGGTTCAAGGTGAGAGGTGGGTGTGGTTACAAGGCGGCCTGTGGGAAGCTACTTCTCGCTATCAGCTTCTCCGTCCGGCGACATCTCCTGCTTCGAAGAGGATGACAGAGCACTGTGGAATTAAAAACGAACCTCCCACACCATGAGCCTCCCACCCTCAGTACCCATTACCAAGCATCCAGTCCCTTCTTCATACTCCCCAGCTAGCGCTATGCTCCTCGTCCTCTCCGGAAATGGCACCACCACCTCTTGATTACCATACTCGCGGCTGTAAACATGGACGACGGCTTTGTCGGCTTGTGCGGCGAAAATGTGGGATGAGCTGACGGCCAGACAATTCGGCGCGGTCGAGGACTTTTTGAAGGAGTGCTGGGGGGAGGCGAGGGGCTGGTAGGTATGTAGATGAACGCCGACGTCGCGAGAGGTCGATGAAGAGTTAGATTTGCTGGGTGAAAGAGTGGAGATGGCAAGGGTCTCGGTGAGCATGGTAGCAAAATGCTGCAAGCTTCAAGAGTCGACGTTTGGGCTACGAAAATTTTCATCACGCGCCGGAATTGATTCCGCGCCTTTAACGTCCAAGTAGTAGTCCGTCAATTCGTCTCCTGATTTTTCAAATACTTTCTGACCGGTGTTGATGCAATGTACTTCGCATCCTCTCTCTAGTTCGGCTTTGCCGACTTGAACACAAGAAGTTCGCTGTTAGGAGAACCGTAAGTCCCATCCAAGGACAAGAATGCGGGAGCTGATGATGTGTGGCAGCAATCCGCTCTTGCTACTTCTCCTCCGATCATACTATCGAAACCTCCGCGAAGCCTCTAGATTCCACAATTCCCGAAGTTGCGTCAGCGCTTACCGGTGTTCCTTCGCCGTCAGTGAAATTGGCCGCGAATTTCCTGGTCGGCTCCTGCCTAAACGCCCCATAGGGCTGAGCCTTTCTTGGCCTACCTCGATCTCATCTTCACCAGCATTGACACTCCCAGGTGATTGTCCTTTGCGAGATGTATCCTAGAAGCATGTCATAGGTCAGAGAGACCTTCTTCTCCTTATTCTTGCAGTGTCAAAGCAGTGTCAAAGCAGTGCCTCTGCGTCGTGCATCTACTACAACTTTCCCACGATGTCCTCCTCAAACAGAGTCCTTGTCGTCACCGTCTTCTACCGATCACGCCCGGTGACGTCTCTTCAGGCTTCTGACTCAAGATATCTGGCGCAGCTGCACCAGGATCCCGCTACAGCTTTATCATTCATCTCGAAAACCATAACTCATGATCTTCGGACCTCAATGCCTCAGTTCTACCCAATAACCATTCGTAGAAATATGTTTCTCTCCCCAACCGTTGTCCGCTTGAACTACACCCTCTCCGGTCAACCGGAAAACTTCAATCTCCTTCCACATCAATTCACGAGTCTCGAGCGCGTCATTTCATGCGAAATAATAGTCGATTTCCTCCCCCACTCCCTCACCCTCCGCCCGATAACCTTCGAAACCCCATGCCCGCGCTTCAAACTCGCAGTCTTCGACATGGACTCCACCCTCATCGACCAAGAAGTCATCGACGAGCTGGCCCGCTCCATCGGCCTCGTCTCCGCCGTCAGCGCCATCACCGCCCGCGCCATGAACGGCGAAATCGACTTCTCGCAGTCCCTCATCGAGCGCGTCGCCCTCCTCAAAGGCGTCCGTGCTGATGTATGGGATTCTCTGAAGACCGATGGCTCTATCACCATTGCCAAAGGTGCACGGGAGTTGATCTCCGGTCTCAAAGCCATAGGCGTCAAGACTGCTGTCGTGAGCGGTGGGTTCCTGCCTATGGCGTCTTGGCTAAAGGGGCAGTTGGGGCTTGACTACGCTTTTGCGAATCATCTACTTGTGTCGCCACCTACGGAAGAGGTGCCGTATGAGCATCTGAGTGGGTTAGTCGATCTGGAAAAGGGGATCGTGGATGCGGAAGAGAAGAGGAGGGTGTTGCTGAGGTTAGCGAAAGAGGAGGGCATGGATGTGGGGCAGACGATAGCTGTAGGCGATGGGAGTAACGACTTGCTAATGATGGGGGCGGCGGGGTTGGGGGTTGCGTGGAGGGCGAAGGCGAAGGTGCAGGAGAAAGCGCCAGGGAGGCTGAATGGGGAGAGTCTGGAAGAGCTGCTGCATCTGTTTGGAAGGGATGCCGAGTGGTATGAGGCCTGACCTTTGTTTCCCAGCGAGTTGATGAATATAATGAGACGCTTAGAAGCTACTTCAACGTGGCATCCGCAGTCGTGACTGGCTTTGGAGCATTGACTGAAGAAATGTAAATTGTATCATAAAGTTCTTCCAGTGCAGAAATAGTGTCTGTGAAGAAGTCTTCTGACGATTCGCTGAGCTGCCATGGGCCACATATGGTTTGATTTTCAATCTATGAGCAGCAGTGTCAGTTCAATACCGAAGTTATTAGAACAGAGCTTAGGGCATCACAGATCGAGGGACAACGCGTTTGATCTGCTAATCGAATCAGGTGCTATTCTGAATTGCATAGGTCAGACGAATTTGACTGGCTATGGTTACGGCGCGGCGGAGTTACCCTCCTGGGGTAGAGATTTGTGGCAACAAGACAGTCTAAGAAAGCATCATTGCTATTGAGCTATCACTACCACAAATGGTGAAGTCCGTTGAAAGACACCGCGTCCTCTCATCACCAGCCCCTCAGAACTTCTCAACCTCCAGCATATTCAGCCAATTCAGCACCATCATCGCCTTGATCAGATTCCCCCTCAAGTCAACATGCACCCCATCATACTTATTCGCCTGAATACTCATATTATACGTCCCCAAATGCTCCACCCCCCTTCTATTAACCTCAATCCCGCACTCAGTCTCAAAGATCCCCAACGCCTTGTTCCCCTGCGTCAGGATCCACTCATCAGGCTTATCCGGGCCCGCAGCATTCGGCGTCAGGAACAGCCGCGGCCAGAAACCGGTGTTGCGTTTGCGCTCGTGCGCTGTGAGTTGGGATGTTAGTGGTGGCGAGGAAGGGCTGAGCCAGGGTGCTTGTGCGAGGGAGGTGTCGAGGATGAGGTCCAGCCAGTCGAGCGTGGCTTGCAGGTCGAGGTCGTTCCAGAGGCCGTGGCCGAAGATGAAAGCGTAGGGGCGTTTGGGCTTGGTGGGGGGGAGTTGGGAACGGAAGCGGGAGAGCTCTTCGGGGGGAATGGGGAAGCGGATCATCATCTCGACTGAGAAGGAGGCTTGTCAGTGGGTCGGGAGGACGAAGGGGTGATGACTTACTCATGACGTTGACGGAATCGGCTTTGCATGCTAGGCTTTCGGGGTCGTTACGTACTACGTCGGCTGTGCGGTAGATGCCTTGGACGGAGCATTGCTTGACATTGAATTGGAGGTTGCAGAAGCATTCACGACTGTCGATCAAGTGTCAGCCCCAGCCTCTCACCGTAACTCTTTGAACACTGGAGCGAAGGTGGGGTAGATGGCACTTCACTCACCGTTCCTCGGGCGAGAAGTTCCAATCCGTGACGGCACCATAACCCAGATCCTTTCGAATTAAGACATTGATGCTACCAATGACATGCCTCATCATACTATCGCCGATAATGATGACCTTCTCAAAGCGGCCCAAGATCTCGCAGATCTCCTGCGTCGAAAACCACCGCATGTCGCAGCCACGAGGCATGTAAGGCGCGTCGTTGCCGATACGACCACCAGACGACATTGCAGAGATCATGGACTTGCGATCCGGACACAGCGGCGAGAAGGGAGCGTGAAGATCTAAGGATGAGATATTACATGTGTTGCGATACTTGTAGCTAGCGAAAGTATCGATGGTGTCAGGGTAGCGGTGGGGTAGCGCCTCTGGAGGCTGGAAAGCTGCATTGGGAATAATAGTGGCATTGTAGGGAATGTCTTCGGTGAGATACGCAGGACGATGGTACTGGGTCTTGAAGTTAGGGAAGAATGAGAGCAATGGAGAAGTAAACCTACAGGAGTGGTACGGAAGATGTTGAATCCCGTATAGAAGACCAGAAGCCAGAACACGACGAAGATGGCAATAAGCACTGGACGCCTGTTTGAAGTACCTCGCCCTGCTCCGCTTCGATTCTGGTAGTGTGCGTAGGCCCAGGCAGGTGGTGTGTAGGCGGGCGTGGCGGGCCTTGTCCCGTGCTGCTCCAACTTCTCATCCATGGCCGATTGATGGAGAGCTAATGGAATGGCCCTGATCTCCACAGATCTAGGATCACAGTGTCCGACAATGTTATTTGGTTCCGCAACGTGCCACGGAAACGTTGGCCGAATAAGATATCGGATTAGAGTTTAGCCCTCGCTTAATTCTGGCGGTAAGCGTTTATGGCCAGTGTTGGGAGGAAGTGTCGATGCAGCATGATATGACTGCGACAAGACTCATTGCTTTGATCATCCCATTTGTTGCACCAAAACGTATGTTGACTGAGGCTGAGAGATCGATAGCTAGGTATTCTAGATGCCAGTGATGTGGTCTGAACCTCCATGCTTCGGTATCAATTTCGAACGTCAGCCTTCGCCGTCTTCGATGGTCAGTCGCCTAGAGACGGTTCGCTCAACGACCCCCTTTTACATCTAGTCGTCACAGAGATACAGTAGCCACTGACAAAGGCTCTCAGGGGGAAGCTGTGTAGCGAGGGGGCCGGGAAAGTTCGGGTCTCTCAGATTGCAAGTGCATGGCGCAGCAATCACTATTGCGGATCCGATATCTATTGCTTTGTCAGTCTACAGTCAATCATCAGACCCATCAAGTCCAGATTTATAGATTGCAGCACTTGCAGAGCTACCGTGCACTACGCTTAATGCAAAATCTTCAATCACCATGTGCCCGAAGCTCGCGTTCTTGTCGTTGTGCACCCCACGCACGCACATACATCTAGTACAGCTGATGTATATGCTACATTCGGTGTCAATGAGTGGGGAGAGGACTGTAGAAGCGGAGCTACAGTTCTGAGTTCATCGGTTTCATCCACAGGGTTCAGGGAGCTAATGCGCCGAAAGAGACTCCATTGTCCGAGATGCTGGCGTCGAGGTACGTCGAATGCCGAATTCAGGACAGCCTATCTTTATCAACGAAATTACTTCTGCCTGCGTGGGTTGAGATAGGCTGGAATGCTCGTCTTGGGTGCGGGAATCCATACTGCCATTTAACTATGTGAGTAAGTAATGTCTTGAAAATCGGGTTTCGACGCGTGTTCACTAGATCAGTGCCACTAGTATTGACTTTGCTAAACACATGAAGGTAAAGGAATCGAATCATAGACCGAGAATACCTTCCTCATGATCTAATTACTGTCTATGTCTCTATACTATTAGTATTACCTTTCGTCGCTCCAACATCAGATACCATCCCCCTTATCTAAGACTGCAAGGTTTGTGAAGGAGCATTCCATGATGGTATTTTTTGGACGAAATCCCTTTTGAGGTGAGGGGCCTGAGCCGAGACTTGCTGATTTCGGAGCTAGGAAAATAGCAGAGCCTATTCTCAGCATGCTTCATCTGCCTTGGCCTGGTCTGTGATTTTTAAATCTCAAAAGGCCACGCCGAAAGTCAGACCGGTCTTACGGTGCCAAAAACTTCAAGCTTAGGGGCTCTCGATCCATTGGCATCTGCCACGAGTCATTTGGCCGCGTGAGTATAGGGCGACTTCTCCCCTTCCGGAAGCCGAGGCCCTGGAGGCAGACACCACGACGAAAGTCCTGGACGCCATTAAATATCGCTGTTCTGCTAGAGCAGCCTAAGCATAAGTGATCAATCCCTCCTCCTCATATGATTCGCTATGATCAAGACGTGCAGCAAGTCCTGAGGTTGAACGTTTCCCAGCTAGCCACTTGCGCGGCCAAGATCGGTTTCCACACGGTGAGTTGTTTTTCACATTTCTTTCTCAAGGCACAACTGGCATCAAGCACCAAGCGAGGTACCCCAGTGGTCACAAATCCAGAAATTCTCGGAGTCGCTTGTGACCCATAGTTTGCAAGCATGAACAAAACCAAGAGGGTTCGAGAAGAGTTTTCGACACGCCAAGCACAGCCGAAAGGGGAAGGTTAGGCGACCCTTCCGGCCTTCTGGGTGATGGCTCATCATCTCCGAATTCTACGCATTTTGGCAGGTCAAGAAGCAATTAAGTACTCTTCAAAGCTCGGGACCAGCATATATTCAGGTTTGAAGAGTTCGATGATCGTAGAGAAGCCATCAGGATCTCTATTTGAGAGATGATTACTACCGATAGTCACTTCCCCGGCACAGAGCGGATCCATCAATTACTTCCTCGTTAGTTGACCAGCAGCGAACTCCGATTCCTGTGTGTCAGTAATCCTTACGTTCTTAAAATTTTAACTCGCCCCACTGTTTCAGAGCCCTACACTAAAGAATTTGAAAGATAAAGGTAGTACTTAGGGTCGCACCTTGAAGACAAATCGCACTGAATCTTGTTCAACCTCGACTCACAGCCACTGCTGTATGTATGATTCGGTATGGTGTTGGCTTACGAGCACTTTACTAACTGTATACCGCGCGCTGGTTCGAAGCAAAGCATACTTCAAGCCTTATATGTTTCGCTCACACGCTTCAACTGGCACAGTGCTTCATCGCCAAAAAGCGTGATCATTTTCATCAAGAAAGTGCTTTCGGATCTCTTTCTCTTTCAGAGTCTGGGAATACCTCCTGCACGGCGAACCCTCTGCTGGTCATTGCTGACCAATGTAAGGCTAGGAGTGTGGTATCCCATCCGGTAGCATAGCAATTTCGTCTAGAAATCGCCGAGCAAGCCTGTCCTGGACTGTCCTGTTGTATGTTGCTACCCAGCAAGACATCTGGCTCGACGGTTTGCCGTTTTGGCGACGGTCTGTTGTTGGTCGTTCAGCCCATTGTAAAGTCGTTGAAACGTTGTTCTATTATAAAGTGCTAAGATCTAATGCTTAAAGTCCCTGACGCATGAAGGGATACATCCTAGCCAAAGATTTTTTTCTGTGACAGAAGTCGAGACCTCCTAGCTGTCTCGTCACCCCCGGAGTTTCAGCTTGCGAGACCAAAGATCCAATTTGGACTGCAAGAGAGTACAGAAAGGGAAGCCGCAACATCACACTCTCACAGTGAGGAGATCTGAGATCCGCAATCCTACTTTTCAAATTTCAATGCCTCTTTACATTGGTTCGTTTCGTTATTCCTACCTCCCTTTTTCGATGCCATATCCCTAGGGAAGACGGATTCACACAGTGAGATTCCCAGCGGCTCACTTCGTGAATGCCGCTCTCATTCTCTCAGATCATGAACCTCTATTCATAGTTTCTTGGCGGCGAAACCACCTATTTAATGACCTCTTCCCGGCAGTCCAGACTCTCTCTCAAATATATTCGCACTTCCTCTCCCCACTACTATATACGACCTTCACACATATTTTATTGGTATCGTGGATCACGTATCCATTCTTCTATGTAGCTTGTCAGACAGTATGAATGCAAAGGGCCAGAGCGTCTTACTAAGACGAGAAATCTCAAGTTGAGCTGCTACTGATGTAGTCTTTGACTCGCCCTCTCGGGCCCTACATAGATCTAAATGGCGCTCAATATAGCCGCTTATACTTACATGTGACTTCCGCCTTGAGCTATCCGAATCAGCACTCATTGGATAAACAATTCAATGGGGAGTTTCGGAGCATTAACCGTTCTTCTTTTCCTGGCTGCTCCCGCTACAAGCAGATCTCCTAGCCATAGTATACATCATTCAAGCTCCTCTAGACATCACTTATAACCTCTGACGTCGATTCAAGTTCTAATAAGAAGCGACTGGAAGCCGCTCAAGCATGCACAGACAGCAGACTTGCGTTTGACTTGTCATACCACAAAAGACAGGAAATTACTACATGGTAGTAACAATGCTGCTTCCGCTTTGAACTGCGTGACAACACCCTGCCTTCTCTTTGAGGCCTTTTCATGTCGTGGACAGTGAAACTTGGCTCAGAACAGTACCCCTAGAACAATTCATGACATTATTGGCACTCGTCTTGCATTGTTGTGATCCCTTATCGCGATATTATACCTCTTTTTTGCATTACTGCGTCCCTGATCTGACAGAATCTTCCCGCAGAGAATCGAGGAATCTTACTCGCTGCCCACACCCCCGTATATACTAGCCCATCTCGACTAGATCACGCCAAATAGCTTTTGCTTAGCTACTTCACACAACCTGTCTGTTGATCCTGTACATAATCATCAAGAACCTACTCATTTGGTACTCACTTTTTGCTCCAAGAAGCCGCACTCTATCTTATTTGACAGGCTTATTCTGCTCATTTGAAAAGGCCTTGCTCTAGCGCATGCTGTTATGGCTTCTTTGCCATGACTGTGCCTTGCCACCGGCACTGCATCCACAACATAGCAATGCCAGATCCCTGCCAAGTGCTGTGCCTGACCCTCTCCGGGACGTCAGCAATTCCTACGGGCAGCATCCTATTCGATGAGGGAACTCGCGTTTGGAAGAGAAACGACAGAATGCTATCTCTACGATGGGACATGTAGGACAGCCAGCGCTCTGACGGCTACGTGTCTCGAGACAAGAAAGCTGCTACAAGCAATAATTGCGATGCACCGCTTCAGCTTGTAGCGCTTCAGCAGCCTCACATCCTTCTATAACGTATCCTAGTCAGAGCACGAAAAGACGCCGTCCCTACCAAAAGAGGTCTAAAACAGCCAGAGCTCCGTCAGCTACGCGTCTTGACGCACGAAAGCTGTTACAAGCGATAGAAGCAACGCATCGGTTCAAACTGGAACGTCTACTGGCAGCGCCTCGAATGTTATCAGGGAGTGAAAGCTCGACAATCCTGCCCCAAATCAACTCGCTCGTGTGAGGGTAGCTTTGAGTTTCACACCATCATCTCCATCATCCTCTATCTTTACCACGTATATCTCTGGCATAATCGACGGCTTCATTCAGCCAGCTGGATGAGTCAACATCCTTGATAATCCTGGGTGGAACTGCTGCAAGCGGCCACGACGATGCACTGCTTCACCCTGCATCGCTTACAAGAGGCATCCTATATGCTTCTAGGGCGTCGAGGCTGGAACATCGTGTTCCAAATCAACTCGCTTGTATAGGAGCAGCTCGAGTGTCACATCGTCACAATTATCGTCCCCTATCTTCTTTACGCGCATCCCTGGTGCGATCGGTGGCATCATTCAGCCAGCTGGATGAGTCAACATCCTTGATAATCCGGGGTGCCGGTGACACTGCTGCAAGAGCGGACAGCTATGCACCGCTTCAAACTACAGCGTCTACTGGCAGCGTCTCGAATGCTATCAGGGAGTGAAAGCACGACCACCGGGCTCCAGAAGGACTCGTATAAGAGCAGCTCCGAGTTTTACACCATCACCACCATCCTTCCCCATCTCTTGACGCGCTTGCTAAGTTTGATGCATGGCATCACTTAGCCATCTGAATGAGTCAACATCCATGAAAATCTTGGGTGACACTGCTGCTACCGACCGTCGCGATGCATCGGTTCAACTTGGAGCGTCTACTGGCAGCGTCTCAACCGCTATCATGTCGTGGAGGCTTCTCTCGCTTCAGAACTACACCCTCGTATGAGAGCAGCTTCGAGTCTCACACTATTATTATTACCATTCTGTATCTTCTATGCGCGCGTTCCTGATATAATCGTTGGCAGGATTCAGCCAGCTGGAAAAGTCGACATCCTCGAAGACCCGGAATAAGCCCCAGCTCGCGGCCTTCCTAGCAAATAACATGGAACCATCCGATCCAGGAGCTGCGACCCGCAACCAATACGGTGGTCTAGCGCCTAGAAGTGAAGTCACACCAGTCAAGCTATCGGGGAACTCGAACAACGAGGTCGCTGGCCTTCTTCCACGCTCAACCTCGCCACAATTACCAGACCTTGGAGCGTGTCGATGAACTACTCTAGCACGAGCAATCCCCAACCCACGTCTCTCCTCCCCACAACTCCGGGGCCTAGGCGCCAGTAGATGGGCTGCGCCTCCGCAAGCACCAGTCACCGACGAAAAGTCATTCGTGCAGCTCACACCACTAGGTCGGAAGAACAATGGTGGTGGAAGAGAAATTATCGAAAGAGATGGTGAAGCGCCAGTGAGTGCCGATCGATTGTCCAGCTGCAGGCAAAGGAGTGTTCTCCATCGTTGTCGGGAGCAGTACACGATAAGGAAAACTGCCAGGAACAATCTCAAGAGCTTCCATGTTTGAGCCTCCTAAACATCTTCCAAAGACTACGCAGTAGGAAATCGATCAGCAGACCTACCCTTCGTTCGCTGTGGGAATCCCGCGTTTTTAGAGATAAGGCACAGGAATGCCGTCCATAAACTATATGATTGTCACCAATAACAACATACTCCGCCAATATACCCACCAGACATCTTATATTCGACCTTTTCCACTCCCTGGCCGACCTGTAATAATCGTCAGCGGCACCTTCTAGACCTGCAGGTCTAGTGGCCTGAGCTTCGAGTCGGCCGCTTCAGGTAAACTTGGCTGTATCCAGTGCTTCGACCAAGGTGAGTGGGACCGTACGCTCTGATCCTCGTTTCATGACGATTGATACTGAAAAATCCCAGGATGTCGAAGGTCGCGGAAGAGCGCGAGATTTCTCCTCTTCTAGTGACAAATACACTTAGGCTGAGGAAAGAAGAAATTGACAAAGGAAGACGCAGATCTGTTCATGATCTTTCCCGCCTCGTCCGTCTTCTCAGAACGCGGACAAGCCCAAATTTCTCCAGCAGCTGACAACCCTCGATACCTCGAGCGCGTCGCTTCTGTCTGTCCAATACTCCGATGGATTAGTCCGTTCTGGAGCTTACAAACCTCAATCCCAGCGTTTGGATCTTAGAGAGAGACCTTACGTAGCTGGTCAATAGGAGACTGAACTACTTTCAATCCAGGATCTCGCCACTTATGTGAAAGAACACAACGTCGATCGATGGGTACTCGCTATCAAAGGACCCAACAATGAGCAAATCGATTTGCAAGAGCGCCATCATCGGACCTTCGCGGGTTTGCTTGAGATTTCTTGGCTTCCTGGCAATCGACGAAGTCTACGAGTTGCGGACATCCAGGAACGATGACATTGTCCCAGGTATCCCAGACCTTCAGGGTTTGGTCTATGCAGAGAGACTCATACCACTCACCACAAAACTCACTTCTTGGAACGTCAGGTGGTGACTCCACGCTTCCCAACCATCTTCTGTCTGTCCGGTTCGTTATAGACAAGAACATCGACGCTTGCTCGGTCACGCCTACGAGCTATACAGCATGAAAGCCTGCAGCAGTCGATTTCAAGTGTCCGTTGACCGCCTCACAATCACATCGAGCAACTCCACATACAGTCTCTTGAAAGGTCGTCCTTCGCTCGGCTTACTTATTCAACTCTATCTCTCCACCGTATATAAACGCTCCTGCAATATATTTGGAGCGAGGAGAGGCATCTTACCACGGACAACGATGATCAAAACGTTCCTCAGCCACGAGTCTTCTCGTCCTCGGACTTTGACCCCTGATTCCACATATGTCGCCGTGCAACAATCACCATCGGCTGTTAAATCTATACCTCTTCGTGGAGCAACCCTCCTGAAAACTTCAAGAAAGAGATATAGCAGATAATCCACTCACTTACCATCGGATCCCTAAGTATCAGCACTTTAGATTTTGATCCAGCTCCAAGCAGACCCGGCTCTTAGCCCTCATTGAAGGCGATTCAACAGCCAGGACGTACATACTCGTATCCAGCAGCCTCGTAGCTGCAGACAGAGTGCTACACACCAAACCTATTCTCCGCTCACCCACAGATATACTACATAATGATCCTCCTCCACCTTGTCCGCTGCCCTCTAGTATCCATCCACACAATCTCCAACATAACCTCTACACGTTTAATGAGAGGGTGCAGCTACTGACTTATCAGCAATTTACTTTTGTCTGTCCATTATTGTTCCAGACCGTTGCGGCTGAAACTATTGTTTTCTTTCACCGCCATTATAGTAGATTTGTTCTTCAACGACAACCTTTACCATCTACTGCAACTTAGACACCTCACAGCTACCCTCCGGCAGCTTGGAGCGGTTCCATCTATCACTGGCAATTACGATCCTTGACATCCGTAGCGACTTCAGTGACGTATAGCAATGTCGCCAAGATATGTTTTCAGTCAATTCATTAAGAACATTCAGAAGGGTACAAACTGCCTGGATCTTGTATTGTCGACAAAGGCATGGTCAAGAGCTTCGCTCTAACCGAAAGCTAGGACTGTGCTGGAAGCGTAAAATGCTGCATCTGTCAGGATACTCCTTCCATGGCTGCATACACGCATGGTCGTTCAATATAACATCTACATCAGCTGCACAATGGCACCTGCATAAAGTTTATACCAAACCCAACCATATGCGTGTAGGATCAAGAGAGACACATCCTACCCACAGGTGAACGCGCAATTGCTTCGATGTCGTGAGGGTCAGGATTGCAAGGTCTGGGAATCCTCCGGTAATCTGGTCCGTCTTTGGATTCAGAACCGTTGGCTGTTCGCTCAGCGCCGCAACGAGGGAATGTCTTCCGGTCTGAACGATGCTACTGGCCTTGGATGTTGGTCCGCCGCACTCATCATTGTCTTATAGCTACATCCGCTGCATCAATGGCTGGGGCCATCTGTATGCAGCTCAACGCCTCAACTGTGGCGTCACCGCTCCGTATGTCACGATTTCCACGAGCTAGCGCCAGCCATAGCAATCGGTAGCTTGCGTCAGCAATGTCGAACAAAGCGTGACAGCGCCCTTGGGACCCATGACGGTACACATGGTGTGTCCTGGTGGAGCCGTGACACCAAAGCCTATACGCTCGAGCCCCATCGACCTGAAACCCTCAATGGTTTTGCGGTTCGAGTAGGGCCGATCAACAGACGCGCTTTGAGGTCGAAGTCCTTGCCCATATTTCTTAACGCTCATCTTGCAAGCGAAGTGATGGCGCAAATTTGTCCGAGACATCTCCACCGCACCTGAATATAGAACAAACAGCGGAAAATCGCCGACTATTACACAATTCTATCTACCCACAACCACTTTAGACTAAAGAAGTCCATCTGGGCACGAGCACCGGCCGCCACAGCGTTATCGAACGCACAGAATACAGCGTCCAGTCCATCAACGGCAGCTACTACAGGTCTAAGCCAACCCAAAAAAGCCACCATACGCGTCGCAGGCAAGAAGATCGAAGAGAAGTCTGCGCATGATATCGAGTCCCGTGTACGCCGCGAACTTTGGATTTTGTGGTTCACGGCCTACGAAGACTGGAGCTGCCAGGAAAGACCGGCTGCCCACTTATCGCGAGAGATCAAAAAGGCCTGATGCGGCTATCAAGATCAGCCTGCTGCCGCACCACAAAGAAGAAAACCTGGGACGGGCGGTAGTGAGCGAGTCGAAGAAGACATCCGCATTCTCCCCTCATAGCACTCAAAAATCTGGAAGGTGGAGAGGCAATGTGGGCACATGTGGAGGACCCCCAACGGCAAATATGTGCTGAACAAGGAGGGCAGATACGTCGAGGTGGAAGGACATTATGCTACAGTGATGGTTCCGGGGGCTGACTATGCAGTTCAACGACATGTTGGCGACAATGTCGAAGGCGGAGGAGAGGCTTGAGAAGACCGACGATCTATGTTAGCCGGAGAGATTGGCCGTCAATGTTGGGCGCAACCGTGGCACGTACGTAGCCAAAACAATACTGCCTTCATCAGTCTTTGCAAAGCTGCGCGTATGTCAGGCCTGGTCGCATCTTCTTTCCTTGCGACTGCCGTATTGCCAAAATCCACTGAGTCCCAGTCACGTACGGCTGGAACACTGACATTGCGGACCTCGACCAGCCTTTCTCGTCACGTCAGAGCAAGACGCCGCCTGCAACGGAGGCTCCAAAGCAAGATACGACAAGATAGCCGGCTGACGCGCCTGAAATCGTGACCGATGTCACTAGCAACACTTTTCAAGAAGTACTCAAATATAACGAATCTCACAACCTCCCATGGCACCCTCTACAGCTAAGATGGTTCGACGCGTCCACGAAGCATCCACTATGGGCGTTATGAAGCAGAGAAGACCTGCCACGAGGTTAAGACGCCTAATGTGGAAGAAACTCGCGCGTTCAGAAGACCACGAAGAAGAATGTGTGATGGCTGAGTACGCTTGACTTGGTTAGAGTGTGGGGAGGTTTTTGTGTTACTCGCCTCGAAATCGTTCAAGAAACACGAAGGGCTTCTCCGGCAAAAGCGATAATGAAAGGTTGTGGGAAGGCTGGGCTGAGACCGAGATCAAGCGCTATGAGGAGATGGAGATCGGGGCGTGGGAAGCCAAGAGAGGGAGTTCTTCTAGGATGGAGTGGCCGTTGCTTTCTTGTCCATGCCACTGGCCTTCTTCGATCTCAACTTACTATAGCGATGCGGGCATGCTTTTCGATGGAGTGACAGGCGGCAGCCTTGACCAGCACGAGGTTGCCGTCCGGGAGGGGATCATATATTTAGAACCACGAACAAGAAATTAAAACACTATCAATAGCTTTCTCAATAGTATCTCAGAAGAACTGACTTACCTCATCCTTCAATCTCAGTATGATCCCCTAAGTCCATTGTTGATTAGTTCTCATCAGGACTCGTAGCATAGTGCCGTGTTCATGGTCCTTATGTCCGTTGTCGATTCTCCCAATGTCAAGCCCGCGTCGACCTAGTTGGATTGGGGTATTCCTATGACGGTCGTAGCCTCCTCGGGATATGGTTTCCTGAGATATTGACTCAAAGGCCCCTCGCATAGATGTGCTACCACATCAGAATCGCATAACACTCGTTCTGTAAAGTGAAAGCTATGGTAGCGTCATTTTATAGCCTCAAATCTGCCAGCATTGCTAATCTCAGCACTCCGAGCTCTTCCACTTGAACTTCATCTCAACCAAGCGTAGCTTTTTCTGGATCAAAAACTTGTATGATCGCGCTGTCGAGAAGCCTTTAGTGTATTGAGTTTCTGGCATGAATTTCTGATGAAGTCACAGCTCCCCGGACCACTTAAACTCTTTGGTATTCATGGGTAGTGTTCATCGATATTCACGGGTAGTGTTGGTTGCAGTGCAGCTACATGGGCCGATCTCGAACCTACTCATTTGTGGCTAGATTTCACAGCGAAGTCTCTTTTTCTTCTTCTTCATCGTTTGTCTTGTATCTAGAAAAGAACTCCTAGTCAGCTGAGTCCATCACCTATTATCAACCACGCTACATTAGATATTGGCTCTTGAACACCAATATATGTATATAGACCCATTGTTGTCTCCCTTTTTGAGAGCAACGGCCAAAGCCGGGCCATATGCTTCTCCCACAAACATTCGTGTCGAGATTCTCTTCAGCACAATAGATACTACTTAGTTGCAAGCCATGCCCATATATCAACTCTATGTCAATCTCGAAGTAATTCCAGAGTGGACTATTCAGCTTTGCATCCCTCTTCAACACCACTCAATATTCTCTTAGCAAGACTTTTCACTCGATTCCTACTACTTGAAACAGCCTCGCACAAATGCGGTTTCCTTGAACAAGCCGGGACACAACGGCAGACAATAATCGGCGACAGGTTATGTATTCCACCAGCTTTCGAGCTCGTCTTCCTCGAGGAACAGGGCAAAGGCCTAATTCCTGATCCAAGCCATCCGTCTCTGCGTGCGGCTCCTGGTGAACAAACGGTACGTATCCGCACTTACTTCCAATTCAGACTCACGCCCTGTGCTAATGAGTGATTGGGATGCTTCAGCCAGACTCGTCATTCGCCATGGCTCCTGTTTATAAGGATCATATTTTCTCTCGACCAACAACGGCAGCTCCCTGCGATCATTACCCAGCATATTCGGGAGAACATCTGACAGACACCCGAGGATGTCCAGGAGAGAATACACTCACAAGGCCAATATCAAGATCAGCAATCAAATCTTGCATACCGTATCCAACGGCAAATCTGGCAAACATGAGCGATCCTTATCACGGCGACGTTTCTTTCGGCGCAACAGTGGTGTCGCCTTTTACCCCTTCTATGTCAGATTCGTGGTTTTACCCAATCGACACAGAAGGTACTCATACACAGTTTGCGATCCCAGAGTACACGCTGGGAAGACCGTTTGAGTCCACACTGCAGTATTCTGGGGCCCATACGCTTGGCACGTTAGACCAAGATGGCCAACGAGATCGAATTCCCCTGGATTCCACAACAGCTCCAGCGTTTGACGTGGGTTCGCAGGATTGGACAATTGACCCTTCATCAGCCGAGTTTTGGGCGTCCACTACAGGCTTCGACCTGCATCCAGCATATTCGACCATCGTTCCTCCAGCAGCCGAATCTTGCTTTTCTGTGGCACGAGTGGACCATGGGCATACAGCTTCAGTTATGAATCATGACTGCGCGGCTCAATCGTTGCCTTGCTATCGTGCGCCAACTCTGTTCACGGAGATGGGGTATCCACCTGCAACAGCGAGCTATATCGATGAGACGCCAACAGTGCAATGGACAGAGCACTCTGGAAACGATTTGGAAACACTAGCTCAGAATCCTATACCCTCAAGCAATAGTATTGATACATCCACGCCAGCCTATAAGGCGAGCCAAGGCGATCTTCTCATACAACCAACTTGCGACACCAGTGGCAGAATCGTACCATTTGAGGGTGGCTTGAGCGCAACAGAATGGTGTGGCCACCCTTCATTAAGGCTTGGCTTCAGCAGACCTTCTCCCCGGGCTATTGGTCACCTCGACCCCGGATCGGTTTCGAACCTCGACCCGAGCAAGGTATCGGTGCCCTTGGGGTACGGACATGTCGACCGCGGGAGCGTTGAACATTGTTCCTTGGTTTCTTTTCCAACTGGCAATCCCACCACGGCCTTGACGAATGCTAGCTCTGACCGGTTAGCGATGCCAGGGGTCCAAGAGATCCTAGGGAAGAAGAGGTAAGTTGTCGTTAGTATGTTCCGGTGATGCCTTGCTAATTTATATTGTAAGCTCCGTGGATATGTCGCCTTTCTTATTCATGGCTTTACCGACGGAGGTGCGGCTTATGATATACGGGTGGCATCTGGTCTCCCGGGAACGGATCGTTCTGGTCCACCGAAGGAATCTATCATTTTACTCCCAACACCGAGCCACATGCACAGTCAATCGCCATTCTCATCGTCGGAGCAGAAAGCTGGAGTGTACCGACCCTTTCTCCGAAGTAACAACAGTCGTCCGGGCGCCCCGATCAAGACTTGAGCTTCTAAGAGTGAGCAAGGTAGTTCACAATGAGGCGTTGGGGGAGTTCTTTGCAAAGAACATCTTCCGATTTAGGTCCCTGGCTGAGATGAATGCTTTTACCGCAGCTTGTCCACGAAGAGTAAGGCTGCTCAAGCAAGTCATGTTGACGTTCGAATCACCACCTCCACATACAAGCTCGTGGTCAACAAGGCTTCAAAATTTCATAGCCTTAGAAAGCCTCCAGCTTTTGCTAGACCATCGAGACAGTAACGTCGTACTCAACCAAGCCAGGACCCTTGAGACGGCTCGGGGTATGCCGAGCTTCATGTATGCACTGAGAGGCATCAAGAAGCTTGACATGGTCGGCAAAGACCAGATCATGATTAATAATACCCTGAGTACGGTAGATGTAAACCATCCTGATGCTGTCGGTCCAAGGTTACGCAGGATGTTTATGAGACCGAGGCCTGGTCAGTGATTACTCAGTAAGTCTTCCGTTCTCGTCCATTGGAGTATCGCTGATACAAAGTAGCCAGTCATTCACATATGGGAAGAGGAGCGCCAACCCTATTGATCCCCAAACCATGTCTCCACAGCACAATTTGTCGGCCGATGCGGCTTGTAGCCTTGCAGACCTTGGAGCAGTGACGCATTCCCAGTTGAACAGCAGCAACGGTGAGCTTTTATCCGGCTTCGTCCATCGTGCTGAGGTGAGACATCGCGGACGAGACCAACAGCAGTCATATGAAGCCAACGATCTCCATGGGCCCCATGACACAGTTGGCACGCCGTGGAGAGGCGTGGGAAATGCCGTTCATGGTGCTGGGCTAAGCCGACAGCGGTGAGTGGTTCCCGATATTGAACTTTGCTGGGATATCCGACTGACAGCTGATTTTAGCCTCAATCTCCAAACAAGTGCAACATTGATGACAATGCCAAATGAGATGTTCGTGATGATTTCCGATGATTTCCTTCTCTTGCCGGGCCGCATGAAATCAGTACGGAACGACCGTCTGGCGTATTTCAAGTACCACAAGCAGTTATGCACATCCAAACATCCAGACCGCTGGCACAACGGTCCAGGATACACTACGTGTACCGATCGATTCTCGCGGCAAATCACAAGGTCCGAAATACTCCAAAAATTCACCCAGCTAGAGAATTTACATCTTCTTCTCCGCTGCGGCAACAACAAAGTCAGGTATACCCGACAAAAAATGCTCTCGTCGGCGCGTGGAATGAGAGATTTCATGCGACTTCGAGGTATCAAGTGGTTGGAACTCGTAGGAGAGGATCAGATTAGAGACGACTCCGGAGGTCTCGTGAGTATTGACGTCAACGATCCGCGGTCTGTCGGCCCACTCCTTCGAAGGACAATCATGCAGCCTCGTCCTGTGCGCAGCAACTCTCGATGAGTCTGCTCCTTGATACAGCAGCTTTGACGCATGAATGATTCTGTAGGTATGCCTCCATGATCCAAATCGAAGCTCTTGGAGCGAAGAGTACATTCTCTCCTCGTTGGATCTTCGCTGACCTGTAGTAGCCTTTGTCCAAAGGTGGAGGGTGGCCTCAAGGTGGTGTCATCCCATCAGTATGGCTCGCACTGTCCATCCTCGATGCTGCCATTGCCGCTAGGTTTTACATTCCCCAAGAGGTGTAGCATGCAACGGGTTTCGAAGGCATGTATTTCAACTTACGGACTTCTTGCAGGCCGGGTGAGGGAGATCAATCGAAAAGATAAAGCTCACAGTGTGGAGCAGCCTTCAAAGGCTGGTGCCAGCTGCAGGACTGTCAGTATGTGGACAAAGAAGCGACAACAGCACCAAACGCATGACAGCGCTTGTTATTCCCACACATAAACGGTCCTGCTTTTTTCTTCTCTTGCATGAATAATACATGAGGCTTGCTTGTTTGAAGAACAAAATCCATATGCATTAAGGTAGAAGTACATGTTGGTGATCATGCGTGGTGATCTTCGGTCCGATGATTCGCCTATTGAGCCAATGAACGTCAATATGAAAAAAAGGATGCATTTTGCAGCAACTGCACCTGTCACGATGACGAGAGATAGACACATTGTCTCACAAGTCATAACTGACCGGGTAAGAGTCTCTGCGACGCTCACACTTCGGATTATCAGCTCACAGATTGGACAGGTATCTTCCATCAAGCAGACTAGCCCAGCCTGCTCAAGTAATTACAACTGCTTCAAAAGCTTTCTGACTAGCTTTTCCTGTTCTGCAACCCCTAAACTCCCCTTGTCGGCCTCTTGGAGCGCCTTGCCTACTAACAAAGTCTCTTTGACACTGCCAGCTTTAACCCATACCAGCCCATTTCTGCCAATTGCAATCTCAAAAGCGACCTTCTCTGCTATGCCCTCCAGTAACGCAACCCCGCCATCATCCTTCTGTCTGGCCATCAACAACCGTCGGCACATTCCTAGGCTAAGGTCGAACACCATGCCCCCCTTGAGCTCCCCCATACCCTCGCTCTTGCCAGTTGAAGGGTTGTAACATACAATCTCCGGGTCCATATGCTTCGGAGCGGATGCTATCCGAGCATAGATCAGGCTTCCAGAAGAAAGTTGTGGACGTGTCTTCTTTGTGGCACCTTCGAAGGCGAGATGAGGAAGGAGGGCGAAAGAGGTATAGGGCGTTATCGAGCAGGAAAAATAGTCGGTGGAGGAATGGTGGACTGTGGCGAGGATGACATCGCTGGCTTGGGGTAGGTACTGTATTTCGTCAGGGGAGCGAACCATAAAACAGGATCGAGACCAGGTATATAGTCACTTACCCGGCCATTGTTGTGTTCTACCCATATAGCATTCTTCTTCTGGTCCACGCAGAGCAGGCCAGCGAGGACCGGGGTTATTGTCGACGGAGGGACATGGCGGAGACCGGGCCCGAGCTTCAGTGTGGCTGATGAGCTCGCTGGTACTGGTAGCACATCGGCAGGCAGTATTTCGCCTGGAAGAACCAGTCTTGACATGGTCTGCCTCGAAATAACACCATCGTGATGTTTGTGGAGGATTGCAAAAGTTCCCGTCCATCTGGAAGATTTCTCCATCGAGCGTAGTGCAGCCCTATCAAATGCTTGTTGCTTTTGCGCCCGGCGCTACCGAGAATTCTTAGGCGATCAACAGTTTGGCAAAGAATAAGTTGGATGATTTTGAGTGTTTTGGATCTGACAAGATGATAGAACGCAATGCCCGGTCGCAGTACCGATACTAGTCAGAATCCCTTTTGACAACCTATCTAGGAACACCAACCAGCACCATGAGCGCAGAAGAGACGAAGGAAACTGCTCGGGCAGAGACTTTTGCAATTGGGATCTCGTTCGGAAATTCGACAAGTTCGATAGCATATACATCTGGCGTACGCTACCCAAACTCCGAGGCAGTATCTATATCTGGATCTAGGCCTACACTGACATACATTCTGCTTGCAGGAAGGAAAAGCAGAAGTCATTGCCAATGAAGAAGGAGGTACATCGTCCCTCATACCATCCTATCTGGGTCTATTCGCTGATGGCCCGTTACTTTTACTAGACCGGCAGATACCCTCAATATTGTCGTACACAGAAGGAGAAGAATACCACGGCACGCAAGCAAAGTCACAGCTAATCCGCAACCCCCAAAACACCGTCGCATATTTCCGAGACTATATAGGTAAAGAGTACGATCTCCCTTTCTCCATCATTCCTACCTTGTCCGCCTCTAACGCCTCTTCCAGCTTCGACGCCATAGATCCCACACCCAGCCACTCGTCTGCACACCCAACTAAGCACTCCTCCACCATCGCCTTTTCCATCCAAGACACTCCATCCTCCGAACCCTCAACAACCCCCATCTCCGAAATCACAACCCGCCATATCCGGCGCCTCGCCTCTTCCGCTTCTGATTTCCTCGGCAAGAAAGTAAACGCCGCCGTCATCACCGTTCCAACGAACTTCTCCGACGAGCAGAAAACCGCGCTCAGCAAATCCGCGAAAGATGCTGGTGTGGAAGTCTTACAAATTATCTCCGAGCCCGTCGCTGCGGTGCTAGCATATGATGCGAGGACGGAGGCGAAGGTAGCGGATAAGATCGTCGTGGTCGCGGATTTTGGAGGTACAAGATCGGACGTTGCGGTCATTGCCTCGAGAGGAGGGATGTACAGTATATTATCGACAGCGCATGACTATGAGACGGCGGGCACACAGCTGGACCAGATCCTGATTGACCATTTCGCCAAGGAGTTCATGAAGAAAAACAAGACGGACCCAAGGAAGGATAAGCGAAGCCTGGCGAAATTGAAAATCGAAGCCGAAGCGACGAAGAAATCGCTGAGCTTAGGAGGTAATGCCAGTCTGAGCGTCGAAAGCTTAGCAGATGGAGTAGACTTCAGTTCCACCATCAACCGCACCCGCTACGAACTCCTAGCCAGTAAAGTCTTCGGGGCCTTCACCCGCCTCATCGAAGAAGCCATTCGAAAAGCCGATCTCGACATCCTAGATATCGACGAAGTACTCAACCCCTTCCCACCCTGTAACACCCCTCGCTAACAACCCCAGGTCATCCTCTCCGGCGGCACATCCCACACCCCCCGCCTCTCTACCTCCATCTCCCGCCTCTTCCCCCCCACAACCACCATCCTCTCTCCCACCTCCTCCCCCACCGCCCTCAACCCCTCCGAGCTCTGCGCCCGCGGCGCCGCCATCCAAGCCTCTCTAATCAGCGACTACGACCCCGACGACATTTCGCAGTCCACCCACCCCGCCGTGACCGCGACCCCGCATCTCCAACACGCCATCGGCGTCCTCGTCGTCAGCGAAGACGCGCACAGAGGCGTCTTCAAAGGCCTGCTGGAACGAGAAACCGCTGTCCCCTGCCGGCGCGCCGGCGTCTTCGCTGTCCCTGGCGGGCGCGAGGCCGGCGACGTGATCGTCAAGGTATGCGAAGGTGTGCGCGAGATCAGGGTCTCGAAAGCGGAGGCGAAGCCGAAGACTAATGGCAAAGCTCCCGATGAAGATGAGAGCGAGGATGAGGAGGACGACGAGGAGGAAGAGACGAGAGAGAAAGTGTGGAAGGTGGGTACTGTGTTGGCGGAAGCGGCGGTCAGGGGTGTGAAGAAGGGGGGGAAGGTGGAGGTTACGGTGAATGTGGGTGCGGATCTGGGGGTGCAGGTTACGGCGCGGGAGGTTGGTGGGAAGGGAGGGGTTAGGGGGCAGCTTGAGAAGATGAAAATTATGGAGAATGGGAGCGCGTAGGGGAGAGGGGTGGTGGGATTCAGAATGCATAGACGCCACTACTTAGACGGCGTTGCTTGATCGCATACCGCATGGAGAGGGCGCGGGATATCGAATGTCATGGCAATAGATGTGTGAATGCAACTCGAAAGAAATCTTGGAATGCGAGTCAACTTACTTCTCTCCTGCCTTTCCTTCCTCCCCCGCCATCCAATTCTGCTCGCCCCTCTATTCTCTATCTCTTCCCTTTTCTCTCGCCCCCCACTTCCTTGTCTTTCCCCGCTCTTCCCTCTCCTACGCAATCCTCATCATCCCTCTCCACAAGAATTCTGCAAGCCACCGCACCCTCACTCCAAAACCCCCATTCCAAACTCTCCCCTTTGATATCAGCTCTCCACTTCAGCCCTCTCCTCCATTCCCAACTCTGCCTTCCGGCTGTCGGATGGGAGGTCTCGCAATCATTGAGGAAAGAGATAGATCTGTGGGAACAAGATGAAGCCCGAAGGCGGAAGTGAAGGTTGAAAACAGGGGGAAAGGGGTAGAGAGATGAACAACAAGCCAGCTGGGTCCGACGGTTTCACCACAGGGATAAGCCTTGGGGTGTTGTGACGTAGATAAACACCAGCGAATATCGATTGTGAGCTGAATTCCAGACGCGAAGGAGAGGGGAAAGAGGAGAGTGTAAGAGAAGCAGATGAGTGCCATCCAGGCATCGTCATGAATCGAATCAAAGCAGTCCATCTTGTTGATATTGCTAGAATCCGAGACTGGGGATGGGCCCTGTAAAAGTGTGAGAGCGATGTGCGAAGAGCGAACATGAATGACATGCAACTTCCGGACGCACAGAAAGAAGGGGAAACTCGATACAGAGTCTCCATAAGTCGAATACTCGTCTTTTCTGTATGAACCGCTGAAGCGAGATACCAGGATATCATCGCGCCCCTGATCAAAAAGGCCGCCAAACGCAACACCGAACCTCGAGCTCCCAGAGGCCGGTCACCAGGGAATATCTGCCTACGCCCTCAGACGAACCTCCCGAAAAATATAGAATTCAAGAAACACTAAAATCCAAAACCCACTCGCACCAAGATTGGCTACACCAGCACAAGGAGGCCTGCCCCAACTGCCACGAAGATACCCACATTAGCACCATCAACCCTCCCCGCCGCGCCTTTAAACGGCACAACCGGCGGCGAAGCCGTAGGTTTGCTTATTGGCCCACTCGCGCTTGCGCTGCCTAAAGGCGTAGTCGCATTGCCTCCCGTCACCGGATACGGCGCGCCTGTTGCGAGGGCTGTCACCGTTGTTTGTGAATACAGACCCTGGCTGGGGGCGCTGGAGAGGGTGGATGAGATGGTGGAAAGAGGGATAGAGCTGTTGGACAGCATGGTGGAAGTGAGGGTTTCGGTTTGGCCGGCTTGGACGACTGTGCGGGTTAGGGTGTAGGTTGAGGTCGAGGTGGTGGTGGTGGTTGGGGCGGCGGAGGTGGCGGGTGTAGTGGTGCCGGCTTCGAGAGCGGCGAGGGAGAGGGAGGAGATGGAGAGGAGGGTGAGGTGGAGGAGGGGGAGATGCATTGTGGATTGGATAAGAGTGTGAGGGATGGGTGATGATATCGTAGGGACTTGCTGTATGATGAGTGCGATCGCTGGTTGAAGTCAATATATTGGGTTTGCGGTCCTGCGCGTCAAGCGTGTAGGGTTTGAGACGAATTCCTAGATGGAGTTTTGTCTTTGGAATCTGCGTCTTGCGATGGGATGGAGAAAGCAGGTACAACTGTAGAATGAGGAGTGTCAATCACTTTGGTGTTGTCCGCGTAAAGAGTGAACCGCGAACAAAAACGTGCGTTAAGGATAGTGGTGTAAGGTTCTCAGAACCGAAGTACGAGTGAAGGAAATTAAGATCAGAGTGTCTTCAGCGCAAGAGGGCAAAGCTTGAAATGGCGCGGCATGAAGGAGAGTAATACTTAGATGAAACTACTTTACATCAACATGAGACGGTCGCAACTGTTCTGGCCTCGACTGAGCCGCCTACGGTCCTTTCGGCAAACAAAGAAAGACCTCGTTCCTTTGGCGCAAGACAAGCCGAGCTGCACATGGGTTCCTTTGTCGCCATCTTGATGGCTCAGGGTAGGATGAAGCGACTTGCCGCAACAAGTTCAATCCATAAATGAGCTTGATGTCGCATCTAAGGTCAAAGGGTGGGTGGAAGAAGCCAGATTCGTGTATGTGATTGGTGGACCTGACCAGGTGAAACCCTAGCGTGGAGGCGGCCTGGCTGCACGGAATACAACCACCCTAGAGCCCGTCATTGACGAAATGTAGAAGTAGAGACATACTTGAAGGTGAAAGAAGCAGCAGATTGAGAGTAACGACGCTGATGGATGTCGGCAGTACGTGGTTAATAGAGGTGTTTCCCAAAGTGACAAATTGCGTTCAATGGAGACTGCAGGACAACCAGGTCATCCAAACCACATCAAATTGCGAAAGGCGCAGAAAAAATCAAGACAGGAAAATTTGCCATTGCCAGGACGTATGATCATGCCACCGCTCTCGGATTGAAGGCTGTACGAAGTACGAGCTCAATAGTCTCGTTTTTGAGCCGATTGGCCTGCATTTTCAGCAACTGCGAGGGTCGAGTAGTGCATTTTCCCACATTGTGGCCAGCCACATTGGCCGCATGATGCATGTCAGGCAGCTGCATGGCATCCTAAGACCATAATATCGGAAGAGGCGCATATGGGGGAGAGCATGTGACTTGTATAAGCGCTTGGAATGATCTCAGTAACGACCAGAACAGCAACGATGGAATTTGACCAAAGAGAGTAATATTGACAGTGGTACCTACCGTTGATGTCCTTTGAGAAAGACTGGGGACTCAATCCATTGCCTGCCACAACAGATGTCTCGACAGCCAGATCCCTCAAATCGCGCTCATGGACCGTACATGTAAGAGCGAGGAGCCGACTCCGGACTGTTCAATCCGAAGAGCGGTTTCTTATTATGATCCCTCGATCGGTCTGCTTGCAGTCACCAGCTGCGCATGTAGACTATCCATTAAAGAGAAGATTTGTTGTCCGGCGTAGACGCTTGCTTTGGATCAATTCCTTTCAAGATCTTGCTCATATATGATTGCTGGTAAGTCCGCTCGTATTCGGTGCGTAGGTATCGCCTCGGCGTTGAGCGACAACGTTTTACGAGCAGGATCTGCTCTCTCAATCGTTTGCTCTGTACCGATGCAAGCCGTGGCAGTCAACATTCTTCTCGCGATTAATGGATCGGTCCCATGCTTCGCGGCCTCAATCATGGGGAATACTCGCGCACAAGAATGAACTCTAGCGCTGCGCCTGAAGAGCGTCTGCTCGGGATGTCTTCGCAGAAGCACGCATCGTGGCGCAAGCGACAGAGGTAGATCTCGGCATAGGCTATCTATATAGACTATGACAGGCCCACTATCACTCAGGGCCGGCATACTTCGAAAATTGCACTGATGCCATCGTCTCCAGCTGCACCTTCTCTTCTGTCCATACTTTTACAGTCTTCCTGCGTTGAGCAATCTTCAGGGCAATTGCAGGCCCTCCTTCCTCTGTAATTGAGTCTGTGTTTCCTCGGTTCGGGGAGCCGGATGTATTCCAATGAAAATGTACTTGTTGCTTCCTCCGCTGTCATAATTACAGGACGGCTTTGCTCGTTTCCTTACGATCGGCACTGCTCGCCTTTGCATTCGTAAACGCTCTTGCATGAAGTCGTGCTGAAGTTCTGGTGGCAGTGGGAATTTGCGGCGCTCTTCCAGTGGCTTGATAGGTATACCCCAGAGCAATAGACGTCTGTTGAATATCGCCCGCTAAAGAATGTGCTCGATCTAGTTGTGCATGTGCCTTTTAGTCAATCCAAGGGTCCTCATCGCTTAGCAGCTTAATGCTGTTTCGATGGATGCTCTGATGCACTCCACGAATTTTCTACTCCGCCTGCGCATATTTGTGCAGCGACGTACCGGGAAGGAACGCAAGGCAGGAGGCGCGGTAGTATCATTATTTATTATCTTGCCTGAGTCGCTGTGCTGATTCGTAAGTACACAGCGATGCGAGGGTTGACCGCCTCACTTTGTTCCTCATCAAGTGCTTCTCCGCAGCGTTTCAGCTCATTGAACGATCGGAAGGCAAGAAAGCTTGGAAAGTGGCACCAGAGTGTACCACATGGCCTAAACTCGAAGGCCTTGTCAATTGATCCACATTGAAGCTGGGAACTGTAGTAGCACGGGGCATTTAGTCAAATCAACGGCTGCTAAGGTGTCACATGCCGCGCAGGTGGGATTGAAGATGATCAATCGTTTTGGAGCCGCCGTTCTAGACTACTAGCTTCCAGTATATCGTGCTGGTACGCAAGCCGCCTGAGGATCACAATACAGACGGTACTTCTCTGTACCCAGCTTTCTATACTTCAGAGGTGAACTTTGGGCCAAAGCGGCTGGGCAGCCGGGCCGTCGGGGCCGGCCGCCTACTCGTAATGCCACCCGAAGCCAAATACATCCACCAGTCACTCCTATAACATCAATACCTTGATCACTAGATGATTACAATAAGAATCAGCAGACGGATGTCACAGATATCACTACGACAAATCAGCTTGGGACCAGTGACGTCTATGGCGTGGAACCATTCAGAGAGCCCAGAGGCCCTGCCATCCTGCGTCTTTCATGAGGCCAGCAGCTTCGCCGAAGTTTACTGACCACCATTCGAACCCTAGAGAGTATACTGAACTTTCTCGACCTTGCATGTCCTCTATGCGCAGAAGCAGCTGTGTATCTGTGTTGGCTGTATATTGTGTAACTTGATGGACCGAGGCTTTCCTTGTACGATCACTCTTGAACACATCTTGGGATGCCTTAAATACTTCAGCGGTGGCATTATCATGTCTTAGTACCGAGAACTGTTGCTTCTTAGCGTACTGTATGATGTCTCCTCATCTGGGTCAAGTAGCCGCTCTACTCCACTCTGCTACATGGATCTCCCATGTTGTTCTTACCGATTGGGCCTTTGTCAGAGATGAGCATGCATTGTTCTTTCCTTTTTGGGATGGAGACAGCAATTGCTGGGAAAGATGGATGTGACACCAATATAATAACACGCATGTGACGACTTTGACTTCTCGAATACACATATACTGACCACTAGACGACGGTAGTGTCAGGTCCTCAACTCTTTGAGGCACAGATAAGGACCACTTTCCTTCATATACACCCTTTCCCATCCATCATCCACTCATTCCAACCAACTGCCCCTTCACTGCACCCACTCTCAAGACGTCAATCAATCTTCATCCCACATACCTTGTCCGTCTCTAAAGACGAAGATGCTTTCACTCATACCCTTCCCACTACTGCTTCTCAGCAGCCTCGTGGTCTCTTTCCCTGGTCAACACTCGCACTCTGTCCGAGCCCTCGGAGAGCACGGTGCAGATCGCCGCCGTGATTCCTTCCAGCAGCGCAACCTCGACACCATCACAAGAATCTACGAGCGGAACGTATACCCCACCAACCTACAATTCATCACCAATGGGTCGAGTTCCGTCCCAGCCGGTCTCTTCAATGAGAATGCTGCGGGGCGTATCACCCCCCTCGGGAACTTCACCGGCTTCAAGGAGTCTACCGAGTACTTCTTCGCCCTCTCGCCAGTGCCGCTGCCGCCGACCTATGGTGCCTTCTCGAAGATACAGATAGTCGAATTCCAGTCTCAATGCGCGAATGTCGCGTCTTCCGTGGTTTATATAACAATGTCGGTGATTCATCCTGGGGCGCCTAATGACGGGCAGTTGATCTCCACGCTCAAGCAGGCATGTTTCACTTCCCTTCCTCGGCCACTGAGAAATTCTGTGTTTTGGCAAAGTCCCTAGCACTCTAACATACTCTATAGATTGCTTTTTGGGAATTCGACGACAGCGGGGCCGTTCTCAAGTACGACGCGTGGATCCCCAACATCGCCCTCTTCAACAGGTCGGTAATTTGCCCCTCACAATTCGCCTGCCATCACTGACACCTTCTAGAATCGGCCATGACTCTAATAGCGGTAACGTAACAAGCGCCGACACCCAAGCCGCTACCATCCAGATCCTCTGCGGAGAGATCCAAGCCGAGTGCACCGGCAGCAACAGCCAGTACACCAGCCCGCAGAACTGCATCGAAGTTCTCTCCGCAAAGCCATTCGGCGATTGGGACGAGGTATGGATGGACAGTGTAGTCTGTCGAGAGCTGCATATTCTGCTGGCGAGGATCGACTCATTGGTGAGTGGACTGCAGAGCTAGATGGTGTTTATGGCTGACCATGTATGTGGTAGACGCATTGTCCGCACGTAGGACCGACTGGGGGGAGTAAGTGCATCAACGAGCCCTACGAAGACGGGTATTTCCTCAGCGACGAGGCGCTGTTCGGTAAGCCGGAGGGGCAGAACTTCGTCTGCGAGAACGACCGTTCCTTCTTCCCTTGGTGAAGTGCGAGAAATTGGGGAGGATTGTTGTTCGAGGCATGCTCAATCTGCCATACCCAAGGAAGTATTGTTCACTGCCAGACTGGTTCTTCGAGCATCTCTACCCACACTATTAGATTTGAGGCGCGGTCAGGATGTTCATAGATAGCGGAGATCCATGTTTTTGATTATCATAGACTAGAAGCATAGAATAGATAGCAACATGCTAGTAACATTAGCTACAGGGTAGAAGGAGTATTTGTCCATCAAAGAGCTAAAAACAGCATCATTGATACATGCTGTAGATTGGTGTCTGTCCAATCCAAAAGAGTAGAAATCATACCCTGGCTTCTGTGTGCTCTTTGGTTCGTTCTCTCGCTTTAGATGGAAAGCTGAAATGAGAACTAGGCATGCGTGGGATTGCCTTTCTCTCCTTTCTATCGCCTTCCCCTCGACCCAATTTTCTGAGGACGTTGAGATCGTTGATAGGCCCTCCACCACCGGGATGGCTTCGACTAAAGCTATGCTTGCAAACCTGTAAATCACGTATGGATAACCAATTCTCTCTTTTCTAGAAGCTGTAGTCATCGAGGTACCATGGTTCGCAAAATGCGAACGCCTATGCTGTTGCTCATATTCCCCTTTCAAAGCAACCGATTTTCCCTGACCTAATCCATGTCATGGAGAACCCATCCGTCACACGGTTCCGCTAACTTGATTGATTACCGCACCGCTCTCAGCCCACCACCCTCGACCCACTACCCCACCCCTCAGCTCACCAGCCCTCCCCTCCCCCCCTCCCCCACAACCTCAACCAATCTCCCCCCCTTCCCCTCCCCCTTCTCCCCTTCCTCCCCCACCTCCCCCCTAACTAAATTCGG
>JAABUS010002734.1_pt1 | contig 31835 bp, 26 predicted proteins | sample 5560161 | NCBI WGS metagenome assembly JAABUS01 (sample SAMN10711885, study PRJNA513376) | rock metagenome | isolation source: Antarctica rocks | place: Antarctica: Victoria Land, Trio Nunatak nord | collected 2016-01-04 | reverse complement strand
GAAGACGGGTTGGAGAGAAGACGGGTTGGAGGGAAGACGGGCCTGGGGGGGTGGTTTGGGGATGGGGCTGGAAAGAAATTGGGGAGGGACTGGTTTTTGAGGTTTTGGGTGGGGGTGGGATCTGGGTTAGGGGGTGAGGAGATGGAGTTGGGGGTGTTTGGATGTGTCATAGGGGAGGGGGCGGGGGTTGGGGGTTGGAGCTGCGATTACGTGGGAGAGTATCAGGGGGTGGCGACTGGCAGTGATGTTTGGGTTGGGTGTGGGATGGGAGATTTTGCTTGGACGATGAAGAACCGAGGCAAGAGACTCAAGCCGGCGAATTGGATCTGAGTTTCACTTTGGGGGAATTGTCGGGTATGCAGAAGGTCGGGAGAAGGTCTTGGGGATGATTGTAGAAATGGTAAGCGTTGGATTGGTTTTGGGTACTGGCTATCCCCCCTGGGCGAGGAGTGTGTGGAGAATCCTGAATCTCGGGGTTGGGTGCTCTCGGGGTTGGCTTCTTGGACGGATCTGTAGGTTTCTGACTCTATCTCGAACTGTAGTATTTGCTTCTCAATGCTATATATGATCTAAGCTGCTCCAAAGATTGTCAAGCTGGCTTCTATAGTCCGGTGGAGGGCATGAGGTTTCTGGTGATGGGACTGTTCAAGACCGCTTGCTTAGGGTGCTTCCTTTTGGACATGTCATGCGGCTGCATGCCCATTCGCCATCGCCGTCACCACATCCGGAGTCTCATGTCTTTGGAGCCCCCCGTTGACGAGCTCTCTCTTTAGGGTGGTGCCCGCGCCATTGACCAGCTCACTCTTTTCGGTGGTGCCCCCGCCATTAACGCCATTCGGCTCAGCATGTCCCTCCTCCCGCTTCAAATTAAGGATACACCAGTACAGCCGCCCACTCCGGATAGACGCATGAATGACACTGATCCACGACCCGATGTTCCTCCTCTCCCGCCCATCCTGTGTATCAATGTCGGAACGTGGGTATTCGCTCAGCCCGCGATGGAACGGCACTCCAAGGTCATGGCGGATGAATGTGTACACGGTGTTTGCACCGCGGCCGAGCGAGGCGGGGGTGTTCTGAGTATCGAAGAATGAGGAGCGGGTTGTGGTGTAGATGTCGTGCATTGTGGATTGGGCTGAGTATTTCCAGGCTGCGAGGTCGTAGTGTAGGTTTTGTTTGGGGTGGGGGTTTAGGGATATGAGATAGGTGGTTAGAACGGATAGGGAGGAGGCAGCGACATGGTCGGCGCGGTCGTGGGAGTCGAGGGTGGATTTGCTGGACCAGGTGGCGACGATGTGCTGCCAGAGGAGCCTGTTCAACTCAGCGTGGGCGGCGGCTTCCATGCCTTCGGCCCAGATGCGGTGGCTGAGCTCATCGAGTGCGGGCTTTAGAGCGAGGAAGAAGTTGGCGAGCATGGCGCGGAGATCCAAGGCTTGGCAGAGGACGAAGAGATGGGCGGCTGCCATCAGGGTGACGATTTCTGAGGCCTGAAGCGTGTAGCGTGCGGAAATGAGGGCGAGCGAGTTGACGGCTTGGTTGTGCATTTCGGCGGATTGCACGTGGCTGCTGACGGGATTCGCGAGGAAGGCGACTTCAGACATGTAGGCCGCCATGCTGGTGTCGATGCCTTTGCAGGTGTAGGAGAGGCTGGGTTCGTCGGCTGCGAGGTTTGGGGGGAGGCCGTTGTTGAGCATGGGGTTAATGATCTCGGAGCATTGGGCGAACAGTAGTTTCCCAACCATTTGCAGCGCCAGCCGTGATTTCTCCATGGCGGATGTGACCGAGGTGGCTTGAAAATTGCCGCCGTGGTGGATGTGGTTTCCGGCGACATCTATCAAGGGGTTGTCGGTGGTGGAGTTCAGTTCTGTGACTATCTGTTTCTGGGCCAGCAACAGGTCTTCGAGTTGCGGTCCGAGCCATTGGGAGGATGTGCGCAGCGGATAGCGATCCTGGTAAAGCCCAACGTTTCGGGAATCATCGACATCAAGACCTCGTGCGAACTGGGATCCTTGGAGAAGAAAGCGGATGTTTGCAGCTGCTTCGACCTGTCCCTTGTGAGGCCGTATTTGCGCAATGAAGGGATGGAAGCTTCCGTAGCTGCCGAGCAAAGCCTCGACTGACATGCTGGTCAGAACTTGTGAGAGCAGCACCAGGTTATGGCTGTCGAACAGAGCAAGACTGCCCACCGCTGCTGAAGTTGCGGTTCCATTGAGCAATCCCAAGCCTTCCTTGGGACCCAATACTACCGGCTGGATACCTGCCGCTTCAAGCGCTCTATTCGCGGGAATTGTCATTGAGCGTTGGCCATAGCCGACTTGCACCATGATATCTGGATTTCCAGTCACAGTGCCTGCAATGTACGACAGCGGCGAGAGGTCACCCGACGCGGAGATGCTCCCTCGGAGAGGTACAACTGGCGTGATTCCCTTGGAAATAAGGGAGTTCAGGCTCTCTATGACGTTCAAGCACACGGCAGAATGACCACGGCTGACAGTATTGCATCTGATCAGGATCGTCCCTTTGACCCAGGACCGAGGCATCGCGTGCGATGCTGCATCTATGTCATCTGCGGGTGCGAGGCCTCGGTCATGCTCGGTCAGAACGCCAATTTGGAGGTGTTGGAGACATGATCGCTGAAGATTTTCCATTGCTTGTGTGCGAGTATCGGCGCTGCCGCCGAAACCAGTTGTGACACCTGAGAAAAGGTTCAGACCGAACACAAAGGGTCAGGCAGTTCTTCCGTGGGCTCCATACCATAGATGATGTGACCGTCTGCGAGGTGATCGTTGAGGACATCAACGCTGTCGTGAACCCGTCTCTTGAAGTCATCACTCTGAGCGAGTTCACTGAGAATGCCATATCTTTTGCGATTGCATCAGCTTCCCTTTGTTATTCGAGAAATAGATCTGGCTCGCACCTCGAGACAGCAACGATCGAAGCAAGATCCAAGCTGCCGCCATCGATCACGACCTTCCCATTCTTACGAAGTCGCTCGAGCTTCTTCCATGTGTCCTGAACCAGAGTCCAGTGCTCCGAGTCACCAGTCCCGCTGGATTCCGACGGGGAGACAATGTGCATGATCTCTTATTTGACGAGGTCGTACTGACTGGTATATCGTCTCGATACAGTAGGTGAATCCCTTCCCAGCGACGAGGTGCAAGCTGGCTTTAAAGTCATGAGGTGGCGCCATCATCGAAGACGTCCGATAGGTAGTGCACATTAGTCTCGACAATGAGCGCGCCAACGACAGCGGCATGCCAAGATTCGACCCGTATCAGACACCGAGGACAGTCTCGAATCTTTGGAGTGCCAGTTGCGCTCGGGTCGCCTCAATCTTGCCAGCGCGGTAGAGTAGAAGGTGCAGCTGGTAGGGTCCCAGATAGCGAGCTTCACGGGAAGAATCCCCAATCTCGAGATGCTGCAGGGAACAGAGTGGGGGGCATCTTGGAAGTACTACAGTATCATCGTGCGGATAAGCTGTGATACTGCATTGCGGGGTGGCGCTTCGGCCGGAAGCCAAGTTGGCAAATGTCTTGCGCCGCCAGGAAGACCCCAGACGCCAGTAGAGGGGACTGGGTCCGGCGGGATCGGCAGGGCCGCCGGGGGGTCCGTGAATCTCCCGCACGGCCCACAGGTGACATACTGACATACCATACTTTAGATCTCGCTTTTCCCGCTGCCCGCTCCCAAGAGTACAGGTCGAAATGGTGATCCCCAAAGACACTGTCCCATGAGGCTTGACTCGACGACCGTGCGTCTGATTGCCGCTGAGATTCCCCAACCAGCAGCTCCCGAAGACGTTCTATCTTGCTGCCCAAGGGCGAGACCGCTAATCTTGTTCCAATGATGCGACGCCTTTTCTCCACATCGACCGTTGAGTCCAGCACGCGTGACGCATGCCATGGATCATGGGCCAGCACACTCTACTCGCGCTCGGTTCGGTAGTGGCGTTCTTACGAACGGACTACATCTCCTTGTTGCCGCTATCGTTGGTATTTTACTGCCCTAACTCAAGCGTTTCTCATGCGCTCGTAAAAAACATGTATCGAAATAGGACCGGCTGAGAACAATAAAAGAAACAGAGGTCACTTATGTGGCCCGCGAAGCTCCTGAATAGAGTAGCGCAATAAAGCACATTCACCCACAGCCCAAAAGACCCTGGTTTCTCGAACGATTCTCCGAGGCTTTGCAGGCGGAACTGGAGGCGGAACTGGAGGCGGAACTGGAGGTTTCCGATGTTTCCCTAGGCCTTTGCGGCGAGCTGACAGTTGAGACTTTAGCCCTGAAATCTATATGGAGACAGCAGCTTCTGCCGCCGGTCCATTAGTCCAGAGAGAAGCTATTCTGCCGTTGAATCGGTAGCAATAAAACCTTCAAAGTAAGCTCCCAGCTGCGAAGTATTCTCCAACTCCCCAATCCACCCGACATGTTGATCTGGTCTCGTAACCACAACACAGCCTCTCTGCGTGTCAACCCCCAGTTTCCGATACGCCTCACCATGCGCTTCATAGTAGGACTCGCCGTCCACGAAGATCTTGTCGTAGTCCCATCCGAGCGCGTCATGGAACGGATGCAACAGCTCCGGGAAGTCAGCCAATTCTACTGCTTCCCTTGGAGCCGAATGGATAGTCAGTATCTGGACCAGTGAACCTGGGGTCCAGCCTCTCGCCATTGGTCGCTGCAAAATTGAGCCTGGACGATGCAACACGGAGCAGAAGCTTTGCACTCGCTGCATTTGATCGGGATTTGAAACGTCACCGGCGAAGAGTATGATGCGGAAACGTCCATCGGCTTTGAGCCATCTTGCAAACTCCCATGGGCGTGCATCGCTATGATTGACCACTTTGGCATTCGGAAACCGCTTTCCCAGTGGGATATTGAGGGCAAGAGACTGTTGGCCGATCGGCTTCTGGTGACCTGACTCGGCAGTCTCACCGCCTGGTTTCGCAACCAAGACATTCGGGCCATAATCAACAGCAAACCCGGAGGAGAACAGCTTTTGTTTGATGAAAGCTTCCTTGAACACGTCCATCGATATTCCGGCGTTGTCGGTTGCGTCCTTGGCAGGTCGACTGGAGAAGAGTTTCGAGAATTGATGATCGAAAGCAATGAGCTCCAAGGCTATGCCCCTTCTCTCTTGCTCGTAGGTTGAGAGTAGACTGCGGCGGGCAAAGCCTTTGACTACGAGTGCTAGCTTCCAGCCGAGATTATAGGTGTCCTGCATGCTGACATTCATGCCCTGTCCTCTAATAATCTTCGGGATCAGCAATGCTTTACTAAGGCAATGAATTATATGGCAGCTCGTTCGGAGGGAATGTTGCCATGACATGTTTCAAGCTTCCTGACACCTTAGGAATGGGAAAGGGACTTTCGGAGATTCGCTTACGCTTTGGGAGAGTGCGTGTGAATAGCGTCGCCCGCGAGGAATATTCGATCGTCAACGCTGAATTGTTCACCAACTCGTTGACCAATCTGGCGGAAGTGAGTAAGCCACTCAATCCTTAGCTGACTGGCTTACCTGGTATACTGTCCAATTCTCGCAGTATTTGTACTCCAGCGCATAAGGTCTCATGATCTTCTGAGCGGTCTTGAAGATCCTCTCCTCTGTGATTTCAGAACGATCGAATTTACCCCCCTGATCTCTGCTGACTTCGTTGAGCTGGCAGTAGATCCTGATAAGTCTCCCACCTTCTCGTGGGATGATCATTATGCTCCCAGACTTGGCGCTGTGGATCGCACAACGCGATCTGATATCGGGAAAATCGGTTATGGGTATGATGTCAATCACGCCCCATACGAAGTCGGTATGCTCACCGTTCATCTTGATCCCTAATTGGGATCTCGTCCAGCTGTGCGCGCCATCACAGCCAATCATATACCTAGCTTTCACTGTCTCGATCTCATCTTCATGAGACCCACCGTTCGTCCACTTCTCTGCACTTATGCTCTCGGCTTGCTTCTGTTCAGGCAGTGCCACTTGACCTTGAGCTGGCGTTTCACCATGTCCACTCGTAGACACTGATGCTACAGACGGACAATGTCGATGGCCATGCTCCGGATGCTCGGAACTTGTAAACGGAGTGGATGGGGAGCGCGAGGGCGTTCGAGATGAAACGTATTTAGCAGGCTGTTGGCAGTCCACCCCTCGAAGCGACAACGTGATGGGATACGCATTTTCGCTCGAAGCCTCCGCAGCATTGTAAACCAAATCATTGGGAACAACTTGTCTCTGAATCTCGACTTCCGGATATTCCGACAACGACGCTAGGAGAATCTCTTCTATACGATGCTGAGACAGTATCACGCCTTGACGAAACCGAGACAGGCCAGGTATCGTATTAGGCATCCTTGAAGACCTTTGTATCAGGCCATTTGGACCCGGATTCTACATGGTCTGTCAGCAGAAGGTGGAATAAGTATATTTTGGATGTTCTAACCCACAGACACATCTGCCAGAGCAACCCAAACGATTAGCAGCCCTTCGGACGAAGGAAAGGGTGAAGCAGCCCTACGAACCTCGCCCATATGATAGGACTCATTCCACACTGCGTCCGCAAGGCCGAAGCTGTCGCATATCTCCAGCGTCCGGGCTTGAATCCCATCGCCATGGCCACTCCAAGACTCGGCGCTCCTCTTGTCTACGAGGAGGGTCTTCACACCGCAACGGGCCATCCATGTTGCAGCCACAAGGCTCCAAACAAAATATCAGCGTGCTGTTACCAGCTGTGCGACCTGGGTCGCGAAATGTTGTCCACTCACCCAGCTGGGCCTGCACCCACGATGAGGCTAGAGAAATATGCATTTCAGGCGAAACTCTTACCAGCAGGACGTTCAGCGCGAGATTACTCACACATCAACATGCTTTTCTTTTGGTAAGACCATTTCCAATTTGTTCGAGCCCCTGCAGCTGTCGTTCCATTCACAGAAAGACAATTAGCAATTCTACGTTTCCCACTGAGCTGAACCATCCAGCAAAGATCAAGACATGCAGCTGATGCATGCACTGCAGCCTTTGGATTGTCCGTTTCAAGCCTGGTTCACAATGTCCCCCCATGTTGTGGGCCGGAGAAAACCTAGAAATCAGGTCCGTTAGGGGGTTCCACAGTAGTCAGTGTGGAGCGAAATCCTCATTCTCGAGTGGTCCGCATAATGCTACTCCGTACCTTAGCCCAAAGACGGCTTGGTTGCCGACTGTGTTGCCTAGCGGCATGACCAAGCGGGTTGTCCAGTGTATTTCGGGAAGGTAAGGACGAAACTAGGGCTCTGTGCGATCTAGAACAATCCCTCAACCCCGGCTCTATCAAAGAGCAAGCGAGAACATGCATCATCCAGGATCCCAAGTTCCAGCTCCCGGCTCGGCTAAGAGGCTGATGGGAGTTTCAAGACTAATGTAGCCTGATACCTTAGCGTTGCGGCCAGACAAAAAAACTTATTGTACCGTATGTAATCCGTTCTAGTAGGAGCTCAATCCTTTACCTGCATCGACTGTCCAGCAAACCTTGATCGATGAGCAAGCCGCGGCGAAAGGAAAGATACTGGGACCGATGGCTCAAAGATCCCCAACTTCTCTTCTGTCTCTCATCGATGGTATCAAAACCAAGGTGGAGACAATACGTGAAGACGATGCCGTCTCCCACGCAAAGCTCCTCGACGATATCAGTGCCTTGATGCTGGCGGCAGAGACGCCTTTAGACACCATCTATAGGATCGGGCACCAAGTTCGTCTCTACAGTCTCCCCAGCATGTTTCTTCGTCCTGCGTACATACGATCTGACGCCAGGCACTGATGATAGATCGCAGCACTGGCAAGCCGCATGCATTAGGACAGCGCTTGACCTTGGTATCTTCGATGCGGTTGTCGGGGCTGGAGACGATGGCATTGACAACGAAGCTCTCGCTCGCAAGACCGGCGCAGACAGTCAACTCATTCGTTAGTGTTACGCTTGTGGCATGTCGGTTACCCGTGCTCGGCGTTGCTAACATGCATGCTATTCAGTTCGACTAGTGAGAGTGCTTGTTGCCGTGGGGTTGTGCCAGAGTGGTCCGGCTGGATTGTATAGAGCAAACCAGAAGACGCCGATCATGACTCGGGTTCAAGGCGTTTCGAGCTTTAAGATCTGGTAAGAAAACGGTGTGCTTTCGATATTCTAGTCGTGGAGATTCTTACATGTTCTCCTCGCCTAGGTTCGACTTATTCTTGCCAACAGCTGCAAAGATGCCCGAGTATTTCCGGACCCACCAGTATCATGACCCTCGAGATAACAACGACTCCGCCTTTGCACATGCTTTCGGTAGCGAATTCTGGACGTATCTTTCTACTCATCCAAGCTCATCCGCGGATTTCAACAGCTTCATGCAGTCGCGGCGCGAAGGAAGGCCAAGCTGGTTTGCTCCGTATCCTGTAGAGGAAAATCTTCTCTCAGAACGTGATCCCAGTCCGGACGCGGTACTCCTGATTGACATTGGTGGTGGTCGTGGCCATGATTTGTCAAAATTCAGAACAACATATCCTAAGCATGGCGGACGATTGATCTTACAAGATCAACCCGATGTCATCTCAAACGCTTCTGCTGATCTCGAGGGCATAGAATGTATGCCTCATAACTTTTTCATGCCGCAACCGATCAAGGGTAAGTCTCAGCGACTGTAAGCAAAGAACAAATCCATAGGCCTGCTAACCATCCGGAAAGGGGCGCGAGCATACCATTTCCGAGCCATCTTCCATGACTGGCCGGATGAGAAATGCAGGCAGATCCTCGATCAGATTATTGCGGTGATGACGCCTGGCTATTCCAAAGTCCTGATCAGCGAGTTCATCCTTCCAGATGATAAAGCACGCCCATTCCCGGCCTCGTTAGACGTGCAGATGATGGGCTTGCATGCTGGAAGGGAGCGCTCCGAAAGTCAGTGGCGGTCGTTACTGGATCGTAGTGGTCTGACCATCAGCGGGATATGGCAGAAGCTTCCCGGAGGAGAGGGCGTCATTGAGGCGGTTCTCCGCGATTGAGATCTATTTCCGGAAGATACGTGTAGTCGGTAAAGTGTCAAAGCGCAGGCAAAACGTAGCATGGTATTGGACCACTCATAGCGGTCCGTGGTTGTGTAGATATCTATCTATTGCGCTGGCAAAATCCAGGTAAGCTAGCAGCACGCCATTCTGTGACTCGCCTATATTCCTGCTTCTGAACTCGCTGCAATAGATGCCTAGAAGGGTCCATGGTCTTCCAAGGTGGCCAATGCTGACACAAAAGCACTCTTGCTCCCATCCTACGCCCTCGAAGTCCTGAGGCAGATGGACGGCTTTAGAGAGAACACGTATCTCGTCAAGCGAGTCCGTTCAGGATTGACATGATACATGACTGACATCTTACCAAGAGCTTGCCCACTGTCAAAGCGTTGATGCGTTGAAGTTGACTGGAAGAGAGCGAACCGGTCGCTTGCTCTCCGATCCTTCAAAGCGTCCGAGCCAGACTTACTAGCTCTACTGCAGGGCTCCCCTCATATACGAAGCCCAATTCTGTCGGCCTTTTCCCTCACTCAAGGGTCTTGGGGGGGCTTTGTCGAACAAGCTCGGGGAACGCCAAGTCTCCAAGTCTCAAGCGAATCACCCTTTATTACCTTCATGGTTTCGGCTATCATGACCCAAACGATAACTATCTCGTCTGGCACACGCCCATGGTCGACGACTTCTTTTTCGGCAGTGGCGAGGACCCTTTCACGCGCGAGGCGATGATACAGCACAAAAAGGACGAATGGGATGCCATTCACAGTTCTTATGGGTACATAGGGCGCGTTCATCGCGGGTATCTGGTCGCCTGGTATAATAGATTTAACGCGTTAGAAGATCACTATCATGGTACTAAGCATACTTGGAAATAAAAGTGAGGGTGAAAAAGGTACGACCATAATACCAAGCTCAGTGGTATGCTTTCATGACTTTCATTCGATGGCTCGTAAATGATCTTCCCTACGAAAGAGTCGCGCCACAAGCTTATGGTACATAGGACATATACACGCAATCGGGGTAATGAGCGGAAGCCTATAATTCATCCTGGGGAATAGCAGCGGTGCCGGCGCTGTCTAGAAGTGGCCATTTCTTGAAGAAATCCAAAATGATCGGAGTGGCATTGAAGTATGTCGGCCCATGTCGCTGATCATCGTTGTCCAAAGGTCTTGTACTGGGCCAACCATGCCCAAAGCCATGGATATAATAGTGGACGAGGACGTCCTGCTGGCCATCGCGTGACCATGCGCTCCGATCTACATTTCCATCATATTCCATGGTTCTTTTGACATCATCACATTTATTCCTCTTCGCCCAGTCATCCAGCCATTTCGGTAGGCTGAAAGTAGGGCCGTCAGGCGTGGTATTCCCATCATAGTGTATTACGGGGTCTTTCGAGCCGTGGAACTCCATTATTGGTATTGGAGAGCGCTTGATCTCGCAGCGTTTAAACAGGGGTAAGCCATGCAGCGCACTGGCTTTGTAGAGAGCACCCGAAGCGATGGCGAATGCTGCGATCCTTCGTGAAAGTGTGGAGTTGCACGCTAACAAATGTGCCAATCCGCCTCCGTTGGAAAACCCAGTGACAAAGATCCGGCGCTTATCGACACGATGTTGCTCCTCGAGATGGTTTACGAGGTCCGTTATAAAGGCAACATCATCGATCTCGTGCGGTGGAGGCGCTTCTGGATCGCCAGTCCATTGATCCTTGTTTTTTTGAGCCCTATTCCGCTATCGGGTGATATCATCCACCTGACCTTGCTTCCATGCGGGTAAACGACAATTGAGCCATTGTTGACTTCTGGGTTCGAGAGCTGCGTTTCAGACTCGAATGTGGAGCTGTCCTGGGCTTTACCATGCAAAGCGAGGATCAGTGGCGTTGGACCTGAAGTATTATGTGGCAAGTGAATGCGGTAGGTGCGTTCTCCGCCCCCTGCTTTACTTTGAATGCTGTGCAATTGGGATCCTGAGCCTGCGGTCAGCCCGGAAGCGCTCGAGGCCATGGTGTTGAAGGTCTGTTGGGATGCTTAATCCGTCAGGAAGGATACACGCAGAGCAAGAACGGTCCGTACTTACATCATGGAGGTAAGTAGAGCATCTCTCAATGGAGAGCACAGGCTGCGTTTGATGGATTGATTACTTGACTGCGTTGATACTTCCATCACCAATCATGAGTTTCTTGTTGTGTCAATGGGCGACTGATGTATATGACGTCACTGGTGAGGAACAAATATTCCAAAGAAAGAATCGTCCCACACAACAGACACTATTCGGGAAACCTGCCTATGACTTCAATGGCCTAGTACTAACACCCATTCCAGTCCATCTAACAGATCCATCGCAAGCCCTTCCCCGCCTCCTCTTCATCGCCTTTCGCAAGAAAAGGAACGAACGTCCCTCTCTACGCCCTCAATCCCATTCTGCGAAGCCGACTGCTACTTCCACTCTATCCATCAATCTGACTCTTTCCAGCCAATCTTCCCAATACACCTCGAGCGGCGTCAGCTCCATAGCCTTCTCCGGCCCGCCTTGAGCATTGTCACCAAAGCCAATATCCAGCTGCTCATCGACATGCGACGCCGCGGGCTCGACCTCACGAACCGCAGTATACGGTAAGCTGAGCGCGAAGTGTGATCGCAAAGGAGTGGATGGTTGGCTTGGTCAGGCAATCAAATGGACGGGTATGTGGACAGTGGAATGGAAGCTAGGATTGAAAATACCAGGATGAAAAGTCGCCGATCGTTCGAAGGAGAAGAGATGGGAAATAAATGATGAGCCGAAAAAATGGGAGCCGTCACATTGGTAGTGACTCCCGATAAGTGGACTCGGGGGAGGTGAACTCGGACATTTCGAAGTCAAAGCTCCTACAGATTTCGGCTCCCGCCACAACTGTATCAAGCTCTGGGAAGCTGTTGACGAGAAAAGTAGGATACCGGCGCAGGCTCGCACTTGTGCACCTATCTGGAAGATTAGCTAGGTAATGGGAGGAGTTCATCAAAAGATACACGCCTGCTCGATCTCAGGCCCTGGTTGATGCGTCTGGAGACGCCCGAGACGGCGGCCATGAATCGTCATAGCTGAAGCCCATAGACTGATCCAAGTCGATAAGTAATCAGCAATCCTTCATTTCAGCCATCTTCTTTCATCTGTTTAAAACGACAGGTCCTCGAGTCTGCGTGTCGCTTGTGCTCTGAGTGATCTTGTCATTGCTCAGGGGTGGTAGCGGAGCGCCTGGGACATTCCACCTCTCTGGTTCTCATTTGGGAGAAGGCCTGCCCCAGCTTTGGCATGCAAGAAGAGTGATTATTACGAATCCGACTATGAAAGTGTTGCCTCTGACACTATTCCGATCTCCAATGCGGTGAAACGACAGCAATTATTGTTAACCGCTCCTAAAGAGCAAGCTGCAATATACACCTCAAGCAACATCCCAACCATTTTGTTACCTAATTGTAGAAGTATTAACAGACAGAGGATAGGATAGATAAGTTGCTCTCTGTTGCAGGACTGGTCGGTGGATAGCATAGAAATATCTCAAGGGTTTTGGGATTTGTAGTGGATAGGCCTATCTTGTGCATACGCTCTTTTCGCTATACAATATATCATGGAATTTTGTCTCTATGTTACCCTCATAGTCTAACATAATCCAGAGCGACAGCTGAGCTTCCGGCTTGGTATTCCCAGTGTACGCTACTCAGATTATGTACAAATATGTGTCTCTGGCTTCTTCTCTAATTTATGACAATCAACCATGGAGCTAATCAAGAAGAGAAACCTAAAGGACGACTGATAAGAGAATACTGGTGCAAATTTCGGAAGCGAGAGGAAGACTTGACATGGAATTACTTCTTACTGATTTCTCTGTGTGGATGGGTACTGCCAATTAGTGCTACAAAATACCCCTCATAGTTGATAACGATTTGCCTCCCTGACTACCGATCTTCATTAGATGACCAGCACATTATCAGTCCGTCAAAACGCTTGTCGACAAGTTCCAAGAGCTAGAAACATTACTTCTTGTTGCAATTGGTTTGGGATCACCTCTTAGTTCCCGGCAATTCCCGAGACACTTATAGCTTCTTGTTATGAATAGACGACTAGCGATCTACATTTTCAGTGATAAAAAAAAGCGAAGCTAGCTGCGCTCAAAAAAAGACCTACCGTGCTAGGGAATCTGACTCGATTTGAGATCTGCAATCCGATGTGTTGAGGAACAAGCTTGGTACTCATCTTTAGAGAGCACAGATACTTACCCGTACCGGAAGCTCAAGCTACGACTCAATGTTGACTTGCTCATAACAATGATAATATCTGGGGTACTAAGATCATCCGAAAATAAGAGTTAGAAATTCTAGAAATATCTTGTCAACAGTAGCAAGCCTACCGGGTAGAATTCCAAGACTTGAATCGATCTACTCTACGGAGGTAAATTCGGCTTTTATACCGGTCGGTGTCTCCAGCTATACAGGGTTACCGAGCAAATGTAACCCTAAGTTCAACTCCTCATGTTAAGGTAAGGTAGACCAATCAATATCTGATGACGTGAGCTCTTTCAGTGAAATTCCCAGAATTCGTGAGACCAATTTCGAAGATGACGTGGAACAGCTCTTTGGTGGTTTTAGTGCGGTTGTGGCGGGACATTTTCCCTACTCCGCACAGAGGATTAACCACGGGAGCCGGTATCTGGGATGGAGTCGCCAATAATGTCCAGCCGCCAGAAACTTAGCCTGAACAGTGAGGACGGGTCGCAATGGTCTGTAGGGACGGTCGGGCCTACCTAGTAAATTGTCATCGGCTTTCAAGGATCCTCAGACTATCTCGCGCACGCACGGTGCCCCCTTTCTCTCGAAGCAAAGAAAGGACAAATCCCACAACTTTCTGGACCATCGAATAGCAGCACATTGGGAATCTGCTAGTATAACGGCACCTCATGCATTATGGTCGAGAAAACACTCGCCACATCCCCACGTGGCTCCTAAGGGCGATGACCGGTTTCTAAGGGGCTGGGCACGGTAGGGCGTAATCTTAGTAAAATGCCAGTCCGACCGGCAATGCATCCGCGCGCCAAGAATAGGAGTTAAGGTTGCAGCGATGAGAGGGATTCGGTGGCTGCATCGGGCCAATGCAGGTTTTCAAATGGGGTTAGTGGGGGCTAGTCGAGGTTTAGCTGCTGTGGCGACCGTCTCAAAAAAGCTGTCAATGCATGGGTCAAAACCGGGCTAAGGCTGTAATCTCTTGGCCGCGCAACCTCATGTCATTTTTACTCATCATCGTCATCACAATTTTCTCTGCCATCCCCGCAGCGAAGTTGTGCTACGGTCTCCGATTTGAGTCTGCAACAGTACTTCTGTATGCTTGTATTGTGCACACATGGCCTGAACGTCCGAAAGGAACTACCAGTAGGCAGGAGACGAGGGAACGCTGCACGAGGCTACGGTCAGAACGTATCTTGAGATGGCATGGGTCTCCGTAGCTGCAGGGCTCACTCATGCAGGCAGCCTGCTTGGGTCCTGTCGCGTTTCTGCGCCTGGAATAATTAGAGTACTTTTACATCTACGAAGCACTCTAGGATGCTGGCCCCCACCGCCCCAGGCCCCGGAAACTGCTCGTGCCACCAGTCGCGATGGTTGCGTCGAGACGGAGTTATGCGATGTTGCGAATGCATATCTGTACTCAACGAATTTCCAAACTCGCAAAGCAAGGCCATGTCAATTGCCAAGCGTGCAAAGTCCAGCAGATGTTCTGACAGCCTGGATTAATCTCGCTTCAGGAATTCTCCGTAGTGGGATTCTGGATGCAGGGGAAGCGAATCACTTCGCGTCGAAAGACCAATGGCGATCCTTGACTCGTATCCTTGGGTGTCTCCACACCCATGGAACGGTGCCTCTTAGGGGCCATGTATTTCCATCACCTTTCGGCCTTGTCTGTGGCTACTGAAGGAGCTAATAAGCTGGCACTATGGCACGACGGGTGAGTCAACGTTGAAAAATGACATGCCTACGAATCAGAGACGCTGTATCTCCAACCCAGGCAGCTTCATCTTGAAATGACGCTGTGTGTAGAGGGGCCGGGCTTGCAGATCACCTCTGTTCGCCCGGCTCCAGCCTCGACCGATCTCCAAGTGTATCTTTACCTCTCAGTCTCAGTTTTTTCAACCTCACTGTCGCCATATCTCGCACCGCGGTCTCTTTCGCAGCTTTGCGATTTACCTTCGTTGTTCCCTTGCTTTCTAACGTCTTGTATAATCCCCGGCGTCATCAGCATCTTGTCTTGCTGCTCCGTGGCTACGCAACCTCTAATACCCTGTCTGCGAACGTTGATTGGCTCAGGAATTGACATGGTCGTACGTTTTGTACATTAACGATTGGTGCTTATATTTGCCAGCATGTCACAGTCTTCCTATTATATTTCTACAAAGCCTTTCAGGAGGCTAGTCGGTACTCTACTACTAATCGCCTCGTCGGCTTGCGCTCTCAGATATGACCCTGCGCAGACGGCTTGGAATCTCAATCAGAACCCGGACGCAACTGATCCGCTCAGCTACTCAGGAAGATGGGATCATGCGTTCCACCCCTCACCTTCCAATTGGCGCATGCCCTTCTACACGATCATGTTGGATCGATTCGTCAACGGCAACCCAAGCAACGATGATGCGAACGGTACTCAATTCGAGTTCGACCATACACAAACCCAGCTGCGGTATGGCGGCGACATACAAGGGCTCATGGACAGCCTTGACTACCTGCAGGGAATGGGGATAAAGGTTATCGTCCAGGAGATGGATGCAAGGGGCTCTAGCTGATGAGTCGCAGGCACTCTACCTGGCAGGTAGCCCTCATATCAACGTGCCATGGGCTAGCGACGGATACAGCCCTCTGGACTTGACATTATTAGACCACCACTTTGGAAACATAACGGAGTGGCAGGCGGCAATCGCGGAAATGCACCGAAGGGGAATGTACGTGGTGCTGGATAATACAATGGCGACGTCAGTAGCTTATCCCTTCTGCCAATTCTAGCTAATGCTGTGCTGCAGAATGGGAGATCTCCTTGGCTTCGAAGGCTACCTTAATACCTCTACACCCTTCAAAGCTGGAGAACACAATGCGCTATGGAAATCCGATCGACGCTACCACGACTTTAGCTTTGGCAATAACGAACTCCCGGAATGCACATATCCTCGATTCTACGACGATAATGCCGATCAGGTCACAAATCTGACATCGATGTTGGTCGGGTGCAGGGACAGCGATTTCAACCAATATGGCGATGTTGGTGCGTTTGGCAACTATCCCGAATGGCAACGGCAAATATCCAAGTTTGCCTATGTGCAGGATCGGCTTCGCGAATGGCGCCCGGATGTCCGAGCCAAGATCGAGCACTTTTCATGTCTGACCATCTCTATGCTCGACATTGACGGCTTTCGTATTGATAAAGGTCTTACCGTCACCGTGGACGCCCAGGCCGAGTGGTCCAAATCAGTTCGCGATTGCGCGCGCAAACACAACAAGGACAATTTCTACATTGCGGGAGAAATCGTTGCCGGAAATACATTTGGTTCCGTCTACATTGGTCGCGGAAGATCCCCTGATCAAATAGTCAACAATGTTACAACGGCAGTGACGATGACCAATACGTCTGATCCCAAAAACTTCATTCGTGATGTTGGCCTGAATGCTATAGATGGAGCAGCATTCCACTACACCGTGTATCGAGGATTGAACCGATTCCTTGGGTATGTTTTTGATTTCACGTCCACAGAATCCTATAACTGCTTACCGTGACTGAAGAATGGACGGGTCGTACGAAGCCGCGGGTGATCCTCCTCCCGTCGATTGGGTTGAGTTTTGGAAAGTGATCGCGCAGACGAACGACTTAGTCAATGCGAATACGGGCCTTTTCGATCCTCGACACATGTACGGTGTAACAAATCAGGATGTTTTCCGGTGGCCGTCCATCACAAATGGTACTCAAAAGCAGCTTCTTGGTTTTTTTATCATAACGTTTGTACTACCCGGGATACCTACTTTAACCTGGGGCGAGGAACAGGCTTTCTACCTCCTAGACAGCACAGCTTCAAACTACGTTTTTGGAAGATCTCCAATGGCATCGTCTCAAGCCTGGGGCATGCACGGTTGCTATAAAGTTGGCAACGCCAAGTACAACAACTTCCCCACCGATGCGGCCATCTATGGATGTGAAGATGACTCAGTGAATCTCGACCATCGAGACCCTTCGAGCGGGGTTCGTAATATTATCAAGAGTGCATTTGAGATGCGCACGAATTACCCTGTACTCAACGATGGCTTCTCACTGGATTTCCTGTCCAAGCAGACTCATGACGTCCATCTGCCTGGAAGTAAGGACACACCTACAGAGACCGGGATCTGGAGCCTTTCTCGCAGTGGATTTCCTGGGGTCCAACCTCAACTCAATCAAAGCATCTGGCTGGTATATCACAACGAAGAAAGCTCAACAACTTTCACATTCGACTGCCAAGATGTCAACTCGGCGCTGGTGGCACCGTTTCCCGCGAAGACTACTGTCAAGAATCTATTTTTCCCTTTCGAAGAGTTAGTGCTGGAAACGTCTGCGGTCAAGAGAGGTAAGCCCTCTCATCAGGTCTTGTGTAAAGAACTGGAAGCATGCCTCAATTCTTGTAGCGCCTCACTTTTGTCTTCATTTGTTTCCCAAGCCTCTCTAGCAGCTGCTGCATACTTGGCTCTCCATCATCATGGGTATCATGACTGACACTGTCTTGCATAGAAGACGCTAAGGGTTCAATCAACGGATGTCTCTCGAGCCTTGTGCTGCCAGCCTGGGGCTTCAAGGCTTTCGTGCCAAAACTCCAATTCATAGCTCCTTCGCCAGTGATCACGAAATTTATCCCTGGACATGACTATCGCGCTCTGTCATCTGGTAACCAATCGATTCCTATAGCGTTTCATTTTTCGGCGCCTATGGACTGCAATAAGATTACCAATGGGCTCTTGATAAACTCCAAAGTGACGAACAACCAGACTGCACAGCTAGACAAGGGAAGTGTTCAGTGTAAGAACACAAACGACCCGGATACTTCTCCCTGGCAAGGCGGCGTTAACACGACATGGGCATTCACTGCCAATTTGATCAATGTTTCGGATGGCATCCATCAATTGACCCTCGACAATACTACAGCCGCGGACGGGAAATCATTCACCAATGTAGAAACATCTACCCTACGTTCTATAATCCCGAGACCAAGGCTGACATCTCTTTAGTCAGTCGATCATTTCATGGTTCGCATCGGTCAGACAAATAACCCCATGGTTTACCCAAATTCAGCAAACTACAGCACTAGTCTTCTGAACCAGGATGACAACAAAAATCTCTACATATCTCACAGTGCCAACGGTGCAGACCAATTCCGCTATTCCCTGGACTTTGGAACGACCTTTAGCAGTTGGGAGGACTATGCCGACGGGGCGAATTTCACATTGGCTCCAAAGGTGTGGTCTGGGACCGAGCTTCAAGGTTGGGAGGGGGACCATGTCATTGTCCAGTATTGGAGTCGCTTGGCTGGAAGTAGCAGTCACTTTCAGCAAGGCGATCTCAACCTTCCGGCCGGAACTCCCGCACGCCGTTTTCCACATATATTCCTACATGGGCCATTCAATCAGTACGGATTTGATGAGGGCCTCGAGAACGAAATGAAGATGGACTCGGACGGGTTGTGGAAGTTCAATCTCATGAGCGAGTGGCCTGTGCAGGTGTCATTGAACATCTGGGGAATGAACCCTGATGGTCAACCTGATCAAACAAAGGTCTATGGAGACATCGACGGCGACTTTGTTCTTGACCGCATACCCCCGCAATCGCTGATCTCGAACACATTGAACATCACCAACAGCCCTCCGTCTCCTTATCTCGTCTATCAGATCGCGCTGAACGATGGTAGCTTACGTTATCAACTCATACCCACGGGATCCAGATGGACTCAGCTTGCACTGTACATCCTGCTATGGTGTGTTCCTATCATAACTGGCGTGGTAGGGATCTGGGCCTACACAAAGTCCTTCTACCAAGTCAAATTCAATCCGATCGGAATTACCGAGAAAAAGCCTATGATACCTCTTGTTGTTCGACGAAAGCTTCGCCATTTCGGACCCAAGCTGTTCATTGAGCCGCATGGGAAGGGTCAAAAAGGGGGCGAAGATACCATGTACCACCCTCCTCCCACTTCGGAACCTGTCGTTGTGACACCACTGCCGACAATAGCGGGCTTATCATTCACGCCAGCTATGAAGGAGAAGGATCCCGGTCGTCGTACGGTACTCATTGCGACCATGGAATACGATATCGAAGACTGGAACATCAAGATCAAAATCGGGGGGCTTGGCGTTATGGCGCAGTTGATGGGCAAGAATCTCGCACATCAGGATCTGATCTGGGTGGTACCGTGCGTAGGAGATGTGGAGTACCCATTGGATCAACCGGCCGAGAATATGAAGATTACAGTACTAGGCGGTTCCTACGAGATCAAGGTACAGTATCATGTATTGCGGAACATCACCTACGTCCTCCTTGATGCGCCCGTCTTTCGCCAACAGACCAAAGCGGAACCCTACCCTCCTCGCATGGACGACTTAGACAGTGCTGTCTACTATTCAGCCTGGAATTCGTGCATCGCAGAAGCAATGAAAAGGTTTCCTGTCGACCTCTACCACATCAACGATTACCATGGCGCTGTCGCACCGTTGCATCTGTTGCCGAAAGTGATCCCGTGCGCGCTATCTCTCCATAACGCCGAATTTCAGGGCTTGTGGCCCATGCGAACAGCCCAGGAACACGAGGAAGTCTGCCAGGTATACAACCTCGATCCGGCCGTGGTGCGGAAGTACGTCCAATTCGGAGAAGTGTTCAACCTTCTACACGCCGGTGCGAGCTACCTTCGAGTCCACCAGAAAGGTTTCGGCGCTGTTGGTGTTTCAGCCAAGTACGGGAAGAGATCTTTCGCTCGCTATCCTATCCTCTGGGGTCTCAAGGAAGTTGGATCTTTGCCAAACCCGGATCCGACAGACACTGCACCATGGAATAAAGAGCAGGTCAAGACAGAAGATATCCATGTTGATGCAGAATTGGAAGCCGCAAAGCCAGAACTGAAACGGCAAGCTCAGGAATGGGCACACTTGACGCAGGACCCTAAAGCCGACCTTTTCGTCTTCGTCGGTCGTTGGAGTCAGCAAAAGGGTGTCGACTTGATTGCAGATGTCTTCCCTACGATACTCGAGCAGAACCCGCAAGTGCAACTAATCTGCGTAGGACCGATGATCGATCTATACGGGAAGTTCGCCGCGCTTAAGTTAGGTCGGATGATGGAAGTCTATCCCGGACGGGTATTCTCGAAGCCAGAATTCACAGCGCTCCCTCCGTACATCTTCAGTGGAGCCGACTTCGCCTTGATGCCATCACGCGACGAGCCTTTCGGTCTGGTGGCAGTGGAGTTTGGACGAAAGGGCGCATTGTGCGTAGGTGCGAGGGTTGGAGGCTTGGGGCAGATGCCCGGCTGGGTCAGTATTCACGGAACTTCTCATCCCATGTGCCGGCACCATTTGGTGCTGGATTTACTTTGCAACCCTTATACTTTCTTATGTTGCTTCCTTCGGGTCCTCCGATACCGTCCCTAGTATCATGCAATGTTTTGTCACTTTGACATTGGGCCACCAGAGGTTGTTCGGCCTATTGTCATCCAGTCAACACACTTTCCCAAGCTGCAAAGCGATAGAAACCGAGAGCAGCCAATAGCTGGAATCAGCACTCTGCCCGTGCAAGGGATACTCCTCTAGTACGGTGCTTTCGTTCTTAAGGAAGTTTCGCTGACCTTTCTATCCTTCAATAGTGGTTCACGATAGAGTCGACAACAACTAAGCACGTTATGCAGCAATTCAAGATTGCGATCCAAGGCGCTTTGAGTTCAAAGCCGGATGTCCGCGCCATCATGCGAGCTCGCGCGGCGAAACAACGGTTTCCCGTTGCGCAATGGATTGAAGATTTGGAGAAGCTACAGACGACTGCAATAGAGATCAGCCACAAGATGGACCACAAGAAGGCTGGACGACATGGTGATAGGAGTCAACCCAATACCCCAGGAGCGTCTAAATTCAATACTCCAGCACAATCGAGAAGGGGGTCCTTCGTAGCGTCCAAGAATCAAAGCCGGGCTGCCAGCCCTGTGGACGACGAACGGGCACCTTTCCCAAGCGGAGGCCTGGGCAGTCGACTCGGGCCAGGGTCCCGCAAATCGCGGCTGAGTAAGGGGGCCAATAGCAGTCCAATCCAGGATTCGCCGGTGTCGGATTTTGAAGACTCAAGCGATGAAGAAGACAATGCGCGGTCAAGAAGAAAATCTCAACCTCCAAAATCCTCTCGACCTACCTCTCGACCGCCAGTCCCACGAATACCTACCTTCGCTCGAGATCATTTGCCAGCTTTCGCACCCCAAGGCCATGGCCATGGCCCCACCGTTTCACCGTTCTCACCCACCACACCAGACACGCCGCTCTCAGATACCTGGCTCCTGGATCCCAGGCCTTCTGCTCTTACCAGCCACTTTAATGTCTCGCTTTTGAGTCTCGATGGGGTGAAAGGCGAGCATACAGATTACAAGCTGCAGCAAGTAAGCCCGTTCTTTACCGATCCGAAGAAGGAATACATGGACTCGTTCGAAACCAAGCTTAAGATATTGGATGGCAAGACTTCAGAAGACCAGCTGTGTATTGAAGAGTATCTTGTCAAAAGCGAAAAGACCTGGTTTAGCAAGCTTCGGGACGCGGAGATGGGCAGGACTGCACCCGCTTCGCCTGCCCCTTCGGTATTCCGTATGAAGCTTCCAAACTCTCCAAGAGGATCGATCTTCGACGGTGCGTCTATGAATGAGAGCAGCTCCCGACACTCTACGCGGGATAAGGATCCAGTAGACGAATTCTTACTGGGAGATAACTATGCGCCACCGACAGGCCTGAAGCATATGGTGCGACTGAAGATTGGAGACTGGCCTCTCTATGCCATTCTCATCGGCTTTGTAAGTTGATGGTCAAATGGTAAGTCTCCAGCGTGTCACTAATAATATTGCACGTAGGGTCAAATCATCGCCGCCAACTCGTATCAGATCACCCTTCTGAGCGGAGAAGTTGGTGAGCCCGCTTCGAAGCTATATATCGTCGCTTCGATCTACCTCATCGCATCGGTATGGTGGTGGCTATTGTACCGGCGACTGAAACCCGTCTATATTCTTGCACTACCATTTGCCTTCTACGGCCTCGCATTCTTTCTCATCGGGATGGCACCGCTGGGCAGCAGTGCTAGCGCACGAGCCTGGATACAAAACGTCGCTACAGGCCTTTATGCAGTGGCATCTGCTAGTGGGTCGATATTCTTTGCCGTGAACTTCGGCGATGAAGGTATCTCGTTCCACCTCGACAGAAAAGGAACATGACTGACCTATCCAGGCGGCGCTCCCGTAACCTCCTGGGTCTACCGAGCGTGCATCATCCAAGGCACGCAACAAATCTACGTTGTCGCCTTGTGGTACTGGGGCTCGCAACTGACCAGGTCCACCGCGAGGGCCGCATCCGGCAGCTCTGCCGCTGCTGCAAGCACGAAAGTCATCATACCAGTCGGCGTCACCATTGCATGCTTGATGTGGGCTGTTGGCACCGTCCTCTTCATCGGCCTCCCCAAATACTACCGTCAAGCCCCTGGCAAAATGCCCTCATTTTACATGTCCCTCTTCCGTCGCAAAGTCATCCTCGTAAGCCTCGCACCCAGACTTTCACTATATTCACTCCTAAAGCTGTACTAAAACCCGCCACAGTGGTTCTTCGTTGTCGTTGTGATCCAAAATTACTTTCTCTCCGCCCCCTACGGCCGCAATTGGTTGTATCTCTGGTCCTCGCAGCATGTCCCGCCCTGGGGCATCGCCATCCTCGTCGTTTTCTTCTTCATTGGCGTCTGGGCCGCCATCCTCTATCTCTTCGCTCACTTGTCCACCTCCCACTCTTGGATTCTGCCCGTCTTCGCCATGGGGCTGGGAGCTCCGCGATGGGCGCAGATGCTATGGGGCACCAGTAACATCGGACAGTACGTCCCGTGGGCTGGGGGGCCCATAGCCAGCGCAGTTGCCGGAAGGAGCCTTTGGCTGTGGTTGGGGTGTTTGGATGCTTTGCAGGGTGTCGGTACGTTTCCCCCCACTTTCAACTCGACCTGCTCCCCTTTTATCTTACCCTAATTGTATGTTCTGGGGCACGATAGCTGACGTTTCATAGGTTTCGGAATGATCCTCCTCCAAACCCTCACCCGCTTCCATGTCCTCTTCACCCTCATCGCCGCCCAAGTCCTCGGCTCCCTCGCCACCATCCTCGCGCGCGCCACCGCCCCCGATAAGATCGGCCCTGGTGACGTGTTCCCGGATTTCTCAGCGGGCGCGATGCCAGGGCTGGGGAAGGGATGGTTCTGGGTGGCGCTGCTGGCGAACCTTATGGTACCAGTGGGGTTCTTCATGTTCTTCAGGAAGGAGCAGTTGAGTAAACCTTAGTGTGTATATATTTCCGAGAGGTCTCTGTGTCGCATTTGTTAGCGGATTTTTTGTTAGCGGGTTAGATGTATATGTACATGACTTATAGATTCGATATACAATGCCATTTATACTAGGCTATGCTCTCGCATGGTGCACTTTTCAAAAGGGAAGGGGCTCATTCGTGTTGATGTTCGAGCCAGTCTAACTTGCGAATTTTTGTCGTGGGTCTTTGTGTCGTGTAAGTAAGTGGAACTCAAAGATGTTTTGCCTCTACAGAAAAGAACTTCTATAACTATCTTGCACCCTATAAAGACTACAATAACCAACAGCCCAACGGAATCACGTATTACCCTTGGGATCGACGCTATTATAGAGATACGTGACTTTACTAGTAAACGCCACCAATATTAATATACTATCTTGCTATCTTATTATTTGCGCTAGATTCAATTAGAATAGTAGAGTAATCTTGTGTTTAAACAAGATTATATAATATCTCTCGACAGTAAAAGACAATAAAAGATATGTATGATATTGTTAGAATATTATTAAATTTAATATACTATCTTGTCTATCTCTATAAGAAGATTGCAAGCTTGAAAAAATATCTTTTAGAATATTAATTGAAGATTTAAATTAATAGTGCAAAGAATATTTAAAGATTTAAATTAATAATATAAAGAACATTTTCTTATTTCTACTTATTGTCGACTAAGAATTAGAGAACTTAGATATACAATATAAACTTTATATAATCAATTTCGAAAAAATTATCTTCGAAGAGATAAGATAAGATCTTGTTAAAATTTTATATCTACAAGATTGCAAATAACTTAACAACAAAAATAGCAAATAATAAAAAGATCTAGATAGTATTGTTTAATATACAATAAAAATATAGATAACTAAATAAGATAATCGAGTAAAGATATACTATAGATTAGATAATATTTACTAATAAATGCAGGATTGCGCTTCCAAGAGCTTGGTTGGCAGTAGCGACCCGAGAGGGGATGGAGGCAGGATATCGCGGCTTAAGAATCACGAAGCTGGGGGAAGAGAAACACGAAGCAAGCATTTTTGAAGTATTCTTGGATGCATCGGCAGAGCGCCAAAGATGGTCTTCTCCGCTTCATATTTGGATTAGATCCTCACTTCCAAGTGGTATTTGTAGCTCGACAGTCCTGGCGCAGACGGGAAGAGAGATGGAAGCAGATATGTCAGGCAAGCGACGATCGAGGGAAGGGTATGGGGATGAATAAGAATTCGTATAGGAGGTTTTGATATCAATGAGTAATCTTGCGGTAAGTCTAACTATCCAATCATGTGCGGCTTGTACTCTCAGAGAAATTGTTTCCCAAACCCAAGATCATGCTCAACGATCAACCCCTTGGCGGCTTACCATGAACAAAGCAGGGCTGTCCGATAGAAGGAGTGATGTCACAGTCCTTACCAGGGCAGTAGCACTGATGCGCGCCACAGTACTTGAACCCGAGGTATGGATGCTTAATGACACGGCAATTACCCTTCTTGGCTCCACCGCAGTGGTGGGAGTGTCTTCCAGCAGACTTACCACCTTTTCCCATTGTGTAGGTTGTGGGTTGTGTGCTTGAATTTATGGCGTTGAGATTTTGAGCTTGAGTGTTAAGTTGGGTTGGTGTAGTCTTTTGAGATTTTTTAGATCGCTGATTTGCTGATAATTGAACTCTCCAGGAGCTTTGCAGGACGGTGTTTGAGCTGAAGTGGTGGTGCGTTGCCATTGGGGAATGGTGGGAATGGTTTTGACTTATGGACGATGCCAGTAGCCAAAAAGACCTGCGAGCCGATGCTCAGGCGTAACAAATCACTTTGATGCGATGAACAACAAATTTGAAGCCCAGTGGTTGTGCGTCCCCAAGAAAGAACAAAGACCCCCCCCTAATAACAAATCCACGAAAATCGTACAACAGAGAACAAAAGGAAGGACAAAGCCATACTACTGACGAATCAAAGAACTCTTGAACTGGGTTAGACAAAGAAACATACTCGAAATACGGAAGGTTTTTGGGGATATACTCAAACCTTTCCCCCTACTTAAAAAGCAAACCGACTGCGGGCGATTGCAACTGGAGCTACAATCAACTTCCAGACTCAAACACTGAAACCAAAGCTCTCACACGTCTCAATATCTAATCGCAGGACGACTATTTCAAATCCGTCAATATGAGCGATATTCAAATCATCGTTACATCGCCAGCGGCGTGTGAACGCGAATTTGGAGAAAAAGCTTCAGTAGCGGAGAGCTTGCAAATCGACACGATGGAAAATCAGACCGACACCGTTGAAGCTTCAGACGCCGAGTCTGTTTCCCCAGGCGCCTCCGAACTCTCTGAGAAGGAGCCCTTCGCAGACTACCTACCAAAGATCGAACAACTCCTCCGCGACATTGGACTTGATGGTTTCTCGGCTGAAGCGATCCAACATGGCTACACATATATAAACTGCGTATACGCGCTGAAGTCTTCATCTGACGAGATTGAACAATATATCCTCCGTGTCCCCGTCTGTCCAGACAATGATCCTGAAGCAGATGAGAAGTGTCAATCCATCATCGATGACGCCTCTTTGTTGAATCATTTGGCCACCAACTTGCCTGTACCTTGTGTCAGAGCTTATGACGCGACATCGAAGAATGCCTTGAATTCGCCATTTACGGTGCAGACAAGACTGCCAGGCCAGTCGCTGGACAATATCTGGGACGACTTAGACCGCAATGACAAGCTTGTGATTGTGGACCAATACGTTGAGCTGCTGGCGAAGCTCGAATCAATCCAATTTACCACCGCAGGGTCCTTCAAAGCCCCTTCTGAGTTACCGGATAAGATGAACAACCTTTTCATCTCTGCACCCCCCTCTATCAGCATCTTCGATAAAGGTCCTGAAGAGATCGTACGAGAACCCAAGACTGTGCAAGATCGCTCAGGGACGGATGTTCAAGCTCTATTACTAAGCCATCTTAACACCTGGATTGCCAAAGACCTCAAAGACGAAGATCGCTTCGACTTCACAGTGCCGAAGTACAAATTGTTATTAGCAGTGATCCAGGATATGGCCCGCGAAGGCTCCTTCGACAACATATCCCACCCCATCGTCCTCAACCACTGGGACCTTGAGCCGCGAAATATCATGGTCGAGCAAATCGGAGACGCATGGTCAATATGCGGCCTCATCGACTGGGACGACGCGCTTGCCATGCCACGACCGTTGGCGCGTCGAGCACCCGAGTGGATCTGGGATTTCGATTGCGAAGGCTTCACGGGGTACTTCGACAACGACCACCATCCGAACCAGAACCTGTCGGAAGACCAGCTGGCACTGAAGACATACTTCGATACCAAAGCCGCGGCGGCGCTTCCAGGCTACTTGGAGGATGCGTATGGGTCGGGGCTTTGGATGAGGAGGGTTTGGACGCTTGTTAGGGGCGACCTTCATAACTGTTGGTATTTGGATGTTATGGAACAGGTGGGGAAGGACTGGAACGAGAGATCGAAGCCAATAACGCCCGAGCCTCAGGAACCAAGCGTGTCCAAGCCAGAAGAAGTGGCTGAGCCGGCACTGGAGCAGCCACTTGCGCCTGAGCTCGGGAAGCTGACTGTGCCTGAGCTCGCGAAACCGAAAAATCTCTGGAAGAAGTCGTTTGGCTGGCTCTCGCTACGCGTCAAGGCATTGCGATCTTGAGGCTGCTGGAACTTGTTAGCTTTAGTGTAGTAATATGATGAAGTTGCTGTGCATCGCCTTGTTCGCGACGACTTCTTAACGCTTCTCATAGTGCTTCATTAAACGTCTTTGAAAGCCTATGGGAGTTAGGACATCTGTGGACTCTGTGGAAGTCGTTTTAGCAGACCCAGAAGGATGAGATATGTTGTAGTGGAGAGAATTTGAAGGCTTAAATCATGATAAAAGTCTGATCAGCAGTGGCGTTATGCAACGCTTACCGCGCTTAAAAGAACAGTCATTGCGCTTAGAACCGCAATGCACCGCATGTTTTGACTATTCTGGTAGAGAGTGGAGGCACCACGGCGATAAGCAATTGTAGCTGGCACAAAGGAAGATCAACCCCCTCAAGCTAATGTAAGATTAGGTACAACGTCGGGCTTTGTGACCCCCCTCTCCTGTAATCCATCGGTCCACCATAGTCAAGTTCAATGATACCCCATATTGCAAAATGTCTGCTTGTTCGCCCCAATCGGAGCCCCTCCACTCCAATTCGGCGGCGTGCCTCCATGCACCGTCCAGCAATAGCCCTTGGTCGAGTTCCCATCAATAAACCACTCCATGCACCCCTTACACGCATCAAAGCAGTTCTGTGGGTTATCATACGTATGGAATGCCTTGAACCAGCCCACACCTCCGCAGTCCTGGCCGTCAAAGTCCGTGCGGTCCTACCCATTCAGGCAATTTTGCATGTCGCCTTGCCAGGTCGGCGCTTTGGGGTTAGGCGTCAGGTCGTCGTTCCAGCAGGTGGTCCAGTGGTCGTTCGCATGTGCTGGCACTTCGTACCATTCGATGAGGCGGAAGTTGGGTGGCGTGCCAGCGGGTACGGGCATGGCGGTGGGTATGGAAGCTGGATCTACGGCTGGTGCTGGGGCTTGGGGCAAGGTGGAGCCTAGTGTTACCAGCGAGGCGACTAAGACGAGGTTGAACAGCATTGTTGCTGGAATACTACAAGTCTGAGATGGTTGAGTGAGAGGAGATGAGGGTCTGGGTAACGTGATCAGCGTTCTATTACTGGAAGTAGGTAACAATGCAAACTTACATTTGATTCTTTCATTGTCTTATCTTCAAGAGTATCTCAGTCGCGATGCTTCGTCCACCATTCCACCGAGAGCGAAGAGCGTATTTGTAGTGCTTGATTTTCTCATGAGCTCGTCAAACGGGACGAGAAAGCACCACAGGTCGCTTTCCATGTTTCAATGTTCTCTGTTTTGAAGATTATAAAAACCATGGCCGGTTTCAATGGAACCATTTTTGCCAATTATGGAAGCAGACGGCCGCGACGGAAGCTTCCCACCAGCTGAATAATGACCCTTTCTGTTAGTGTGCGACAAGCGTGTGTTTCAAGTAATTGGCGGATCTGTTCCGAAACGCTCTATTGGGACTCACCCGAACACGAGACATGCGCGGGCAATGCTTTCACTGAATAGCCGATCGAGGCTCATCTTTACCGAAATGCTTGTTATCGACAGCCAGCTAGCTCTTCATGGTATTAGTCCAGAGATGTTTCAGAGCCAAGAATCGACGGTCAAATAGATGTTGAGAATCCTTGGCCGTACTCCTGGTCAACAGCCTCGTATTCTAAAGAGGCTAGGGCTTAGACATCAGAGTATTGGTATCAGAATGTCAAGCTGATTATCTTAAGACGCAGGATGTGCGAACAGGAAGCAAACTTTAGGTGGTTACCAACAAGAATACTTGTACTTTATCTTGTTTTGCTGTATAGTATATTTAGATCTCGAGAACTACGAGAGATCGATATCGCTATAAGAGATCTAGAGCGCGATTCTAGATCTTGTGTCTCGAAGCTCTAGAAGCTTGCTTAGAGCGTTTTCGCAGTGAAAGAACCTTCCCTCCTTCTTGAAGAAAGTCTTCAAATTACCTTGAACGAACTAGTCGGCCGCAATCCTAGCCCACTTTTCTCATAGGCCATGTCGATCATCTTCATTTGGTTCACCGAGTCTTCTCCACTGACCCAGTACTGCGTCGGACGACCCTTGACCCGATTCACAAACTCCTCAAGTTGGTAGCGATACGACATCCACCAATCCTCACCGGGCAAATGCTCGAATTCGCCACCAGCTTCCTTGTAGGTATAGGCTTTATGTGACTTGGATTCGACCCATTTCTCGACTGGCTGGCGATCCGCCTTGTTGCGAATCACATATGTGTCCTTTACGTCGATGCGATGCCAGATGAAAGCATGGATGAAGCCGTGCAGCGTCACTTGTCGCGTCAGCGCTTTTTCCTGGGTGGACGAGAGCATCTTGTCAGGGACTACGACCTCCCTGGTCGTCACTCTGGCCTCGGAGGGCTTCCACAGAATGGGACCCCTCAGCGAAGTCGTGGCCTCGCCTATGCCGCCGTTGGGGAAGCGAAACTTGGCCTTGGAGTCGTAGTCGCACCTGTCGTGGACGCCATCGCCGAACACACTCGTATCGCAAGTCAGGCACTCCTCCGGCTGGTCGTTGAAAATGATGCGCAGCATGCCGAAGTTATATGTGCCCAACATCATCATGCTGCCACCGGAAAGATTGTAGTTGAACTCGATGTTATCCTTGGCTGTTATCAACCACGGGACCATGGAATCTGTGTGAACGTGCACGACGTCGACGGGGTTGATCAAGGATCGAAACAGCTGGAGGGAAGGGTGGAACCGATGGTGAAAGGCTTCCAGCAAAACTGGGGCGTTGGGCTGCGACAATTCGGGCAGATTGAACAAGATTTCAGCTTCGGTTGCGTTGGAGACGGACGGTTTTTCAAGTAAGACATGCTTGCCAGCGCGGATAGCCCGGACGGCCCACTCGAAATGCAGACTGTTGGGGAGTGGGATGAAGATGGCATCGATGTTGGGATCGTCGAGAATCTCTTTAGTACACATACGATTAGTTCTGACTGGTCTGTGAAAATCAGTACTGAGGTAAGAGTCAAGCTAACCCTGATATGAGTCCTTGATATCGGGAATACCGTGCTTTTTCGCGAATTTTTCAGCCCGAGTACGATCTCTAGCAGAAACAGCTTGCAGAATGACTTCAGGATGTGACTTGGCTGGCGTGATCAGCGCGAGGGGGCTGTTCAATTGTCAATATTGTACTGAAGATAGCACAGTCCGAGAAATACTAACGCAATGCTCGCGGCTCCTAAGATGCCGAATCTGATCCCGTCGCTCTTCTTCTCAACTGTCAACGGGCTAAAAGCCGTAAAGACACGGTTTATCAAGGATATCATCCTGTCTTATATTGTATCTCGACCAGTAGATAGCTGCGATGCCACGGCCAAGGAAGTAGATAGTCAGCGGATGTTTGCAATTCAGTCTGCGAGATTCTCCGGGCGCTGTTATGTCAATGCAACGAGAGTATATTTGTGGGAGAAAGATGTGTCTGACAGGAAAGAGATTTACTGTCTTTTCCAGTTTGGTGGCCGGAGCGTTTAAAACAAACTGCGCTTTGTTATCCCGCTCTGTCACTCGCTTGGTAAGCCAGGATGTGATAGATACTTAGGCAACAATTGCGGACAACGCATCTCGGCGCGCAGAACTCTCTTGCGATGGCGGCATTCGATTCGTCCGACATGTCAATCAAATTCTAAAGAAGTTACTGCCGGACTGCGGAGACGTTATCGAGCCGGGGAATGTCTAGCTAGCATCGCACATAACAAGGCGCGGACACGGATCCATAGATCTCCGGGCGTAGCTAAATTATCATAAGGATATCGGAGGGGAACATTGGGTAACTAATTACTAGCTAACAGAATCAAATCTATTAGTTCGATCGATTATCTTTGCAAAGATATAAGGGTAAATACAGTAAACAGTGATGGTGGTAGTAATAGTTGAATTAGGGAGCAATCTATGTGCGCCTGCCAAGACTCTAACCCTATGTAGACTCTAGGCTGCATATCTCTAGGAGAATCCCGTAACAATCTGCCACCGTTTTAAGAAAATAAGTTATAACCTTATAGCAAAAATATATATAATAAGAAATCTAAGAAAACGTATTCTTTTTAGTAGTTAAATATATCTTATTCTTGCGAAATTCTCAAAGATAAATTTAGGAATAAATCTAAAATAAATCTTTTTAGATACTTAGAATTCGATCTTCTAATTATCTTAAATATATCTAATTTTCTTTCTTAATATATTTTTTATCTTAATTGTTTTACTTTAATTGTTCTTTAATATAAAAGTTATAATCTTTAGATTTAATATTAATTAGAAAGATTAAAAATTTATTATTATCAATTAAAAAATATATAAAAGAATTGTTTATCTTTTAATCTTATAACTTATATAAGAATTAATATAATAATAAATAATTATAGAACTACTAACTATTTTATTAATTATAGAACAACTATAGCAACAATATAATACAATAGAAATCTATTATTTCTTGTTAGATAAATATATAATTATCTATTTATTTAAGAAAACTCTTAAGTTTTATATAAGATATAAATTCTAGAAGATTATAATATAATTATATATAAAAACAATTTTAAATTAGAATAGATTAATTATATATA
>JAABUS010002733.1_pt1 | contig 31872 bp, 35 predicted proteins | sample 5560161 | NCBI WGS metagenome assembly JAABUS01 (sample SAMN10711885, study PRJNA513376) | rock metagenome | isolation source: Antarctica rocks | place: Antarctica: Victoria Land, Trio Nunatak nord | collected 2016-01-04 | reverse complement strand
CGGTAGGGCCGGTTTGAGAAGGCTTCTCGCTCACAGGGAACTCCTTGGATTGCGTTTCGGGTGGAACATGAACACCCCTATAGATGACCGCCGACCCCCAAGTGTCACGCCCCCCGGCAGGTGATCTGGACCACACCAAACCGGTACGGTGAAGTTCACAGCGAGAACGGGAAGGATCAGTTCGCTACGTCACCAAGACCAGACCAGAGCACAGGAGCACCGCCACCGGTGACCGAGCACCCCCCACCCCGGCCCGACGACCAGGTCCTGGCCCGTCGGGCGGCCTTGGGTGATCGGGCCGCCTTCGCGGACATCGTCCACCGCCACGGCCCCGGAATGTTCCGGTACGCCACCACCATGCTCGGCGGCAACACCCACGACGCCGAGGACGCCGTCCAGGACGCCCTCACCAAAGCCTGGCAGCACCTGCCACGATTCCGCGCCGAGGCCAGCCTGCGCACGTGGATGTACCGGATCACCGCCAACGAGGTCCTCGCCGCCCGCCGACGACGGCGACCGGTCCCGATCGACGACCAGCTGCTGTCACCCCTACCAGCCCCGGCCCAGGACCAGCCCGAGCAGCGCCTGAACCAGGAACAGCTGCGCCGGGATCTGCGCCTTGCCCTTGCCGAGCTGCCCTGGAGGCAACGAGCCTGCTGGATCCTCGCCGTCCAGGAAGAGATGACCTACCAACAGATCGCCGACGCACTCGAGACCAACGTCACCGTCGTGCGCGGGCAGCTTCACCGAGCACGGCGTACGTTGAGCAGCAGGATGGTCCAGTGGAAATGACAGCGCCTGCCCCCCGCAGCGAACCGCTCACCGGCGGCCCGCCGGAACCGGCTGCCCTGAAAACCGCTTCCGCCGCACTACGAGCGCACGCCGACCAACGGTGGGTCGAGATCTCCGACCGGGTCCTCGCCAAGGCCATGACCGCCACCCGACGGTCCCACCCCATCCGCGCCCAAGCCAGCAGCGGAGCGATCCAGATCAGCGAGCAAGCCCTGATCTCCTACCTGCGCGCCGCCATCGACGCAACCGTCCCCGGAACCGCCCTGGCCCACATCAGCCTCCAAGTCACCGGCCGCGACGAGCTGTCAGGAGTGATCATCCAGCTCATCGCCCCGTACGGCACCCCGCTGCTGCCGATCGCCGACGAGATTCGAACCAGCGCCATCCAATGCCTTCACCAGATCCTCGGCCCGAGCGAGACACCCGTCACCGTCACCCACCTGCACATCCACTTCTGCGATGTGAGCGAGACCAACCCCGCAAACCCACCCCGGTAGAGCAACAACAACCGGACCGCACGGACGCTCACCTCCGCCGCCATCAAGGCGTGCACCAGTCCCGCGCTGACATCCAGCGCGTCGATCTGCGGCCGCACAAACGGACGGCACCGGCGCTCAGGCCCCTTTTCAGTCGCAACCATCCAAGGCCTTCTGAATGACGCGGTGGCCGCCTCACGTCACGACGCCACGCCCAACGCACTTGCCCCCACGTTCACGACCTTGCGTACGGACCGGCTGTCGCGAAACGGGGCCACCCGCTGCTGCAGGAGGCCGCCATCAGTTGCTGGGCGTTGCTGCGTGACGCGGTCGCGGCATGCCAACCACCTGACATCAGCGAGAAGGAGGTGCTTCGCCGCTCCGCGGCTGTCTGGGGGACTGTGTACGCATCGCCCGGCTCGCCGTGTTCCACCAGATGCCCCAATCCGTTCCACCGACACCGGTGGGCTCGTCCACAACGCCCTCGACGCGCTCGTCACCGGGTGGCAGACACAGCCACAACGCAGATGAAGCCCTCCAGGCAAGGCGCGCTTCTCGACATGTGAGGACACCTGTGGCCTTGTCACGGAACGCACGACTCTCGGCAGATCCGGTAGCACCGGTGCGCCGACTGGCGGCGAAAAGACGCACCCGCCTGGTGCGCCACGAGGGGATCGAGTGACTTCCCGCATGTGCGCGCGGTGGACGGCCGTGACGGTCTCCGTCATTGCCGGCCACCCTTAGGGTGGCTTGATGAACAAAGGCACGCTCGTCGCCCGCGCTGAGACTCTCACTGAGTTGCATGCCCGGCATCGGCCGCTCGTGCTGCCGACTGTGTGGGACGCGTGGTCGGCAAAGACGGCTGTCGAGGCCGGGTTCTCGGCGTTGACGATCGGCAGTCATCCGCTGGCGGACTCGCGGGGCGCGGCCGATCACGAGGGCCAGACCTTCGGGGAGGTGATTGAGGCGATACGTCCGATCATCGCCGCGGTCGACGTGCCGGTTTCGGTCGACCTGGAAGCCGGGTACGGGCAGGACCCGGCTGATCTGATCGCTGGCTTGTTGGACGCCGGTGGCGTGGGCCTGAATGTCGAGGACACTGTGCACTCCCAAGACGGGCGGGTTCGTAGCACCGAGGAGCACGCGGCTTATGTCGCCGGGCTGCGGGTGGCCGCGGATGCTGCTGGGGTTGCGGTGTGGATCAACGGACGTACCGATCTGTTCCTGCACGCCGACGACGCTACGGCGGTGGCCGACGAGGCGGTCAGTCGCCTGCAGGCGCTGGTCGAGGCGGGGGCGAATAGTGTCTATCCCGTGCGCATTCAGGACGATGACGAGCTGATCACCGCGATCGTGGCCGCAGTGCCTGCGCCGGTCAACTGCACGGCGCACCCGATCAAGCACGACCTGGCCCGGTTCGCTCGGCTCGGCGTCGGGCGCATCACCTACGGGCCGTTGCTGCAGGCCGCGCTCACCGACGCCATGAAGGAGATGATCGGCCCGTGGCGCGTCTGACACGAACGTCACGCGGCTGACACGAACGTCGCACGCCTGCGACGGCGTCTCGTTACCGCACTTCGCGACCTTCGTGGAAAGTCGTGAGTGGCGGTGGTAAGCCGCGGCGGTTGGGTCGGGTAGGTACCCGAGGGGCCAGCCAACTGTTGAAGGGCCATCGGTGACGGCCAGCGACCGATCACCGCGGTCGCTCTCGTCTGAACCCGTCCCCGTCCCCGTCGTCGTCGAGTAGCGAGCTGACGGCGCAGCAGGTGCTTGACGTTCTGGCCGAGCACGAGGTCACCGGGTCGGTGGTCAGGATCGTGGATCACGGCGTGAAGCCCGGTGTTGAGCTGAATGGGGGTGCTGGCCATGCGTGGCCGGGCATTCGAGTTCAGATCATGGCGGCGGACATTGTGATCACGACGCCGACCTGGACGGGCAGCAGAGCGGCGTGCTCGAACGCCTGGACGCCGAGTCTCCGAAACTGACGACCAAGGTCGCATCCTAATCAGAACGCGCGGTCAAGCTCGGAGGGCTTGACGCGTGCGGGGGGCGATCCCTACTGTCCACTGTACTGGACCTTCGTTCAATGGAACATACGCCTTGGAGCCGCTATGAGTGCCGAAACCCTTCTCGACCGCGCGTCCCTGGCTTCGTTGCCACCGAGCGAACTGCGAGGCCTGTTCACGGAGGGCGCTTGGGGCAAACCAACCCTAGGTCTGGCGCTGGGTTACCTTCAGGCCAACCTAGCGGTTGTGCCAAAAGAGGACGCGTGGGATTTCCTGCTTTTCTGCCAGCGCAATCCGAAACCGTGCCCCTTGATGGAGGTCACAGATCCCGGTTCGCCGATCGTGCATGAGATCGCCCCTGGAGCGGATCTAAGTACGTCCCTGCCTCGCTATCGCGTGTTCAAGGATGGCACGTTGGAGAGTGAACCGTACGATGTTCGGGACCAGTGGCCCGACGATGCGGTGGCGTTCCTGTTGGGTTGCAGCCTCACCTTCGAGGCGGCGCTGCTCAACGCGGGGGTTCCGATGCGTCATCTTGAAGCTGATCGAAATGCGCCCGTCTATGTTACTAATGTGGCCTGTCGCCCGGCAGGGAAGTTCTCCGGACCGCTGGTCGTCAGCATGAGACCGATCCCCGCTGACCTGGTTGCCCGAGCCGTCACGATCACATCACGCTATCCGTGGGGTCACGGTGCTCCGATGCACATTGGTGATCCAGGAGCGCTGGGAATCACCGCCCTCGAGGGGGTCGACTTCGGGGACGCGCCGGTTATGCGGCCGGGTGACGTTCCTGTCTTCTGGGGCTGTGGTATCACGCCTCAGTTGGCTGTCGCCCAAGCGAAGTCGCGTTACATGATTGCTCACTATCCAGAGCACATGTTCATTGCTGACCGCACCTCCGAGGCGGACGCGGTCGGATGATGCTTCAAGCCAGTCTACATGTGATGGGGAAGGACGTCTCCGCGTGAACAGCCGACTGGATTTGGACTTGCTGCGCGGCGGGATAGACATCCACGTGCACCAAGCACCATCACTATTTCATCGTCACTATTTCGTAGACGTCGTCCGAGACGCCCAGGAGAAGGGTCTGCGCGCCGTCGTATTGAAAAGCCATCATATGATGACAACTGACCGCGCGAGCTGGGCCAGGGAGAAGGTCGAGGGCATAGACGTCTTCGGCAGCATCGTGTTGAACCTGGTGCACGGGGGGCTCAACCCCTTCGCTGTCGACCACGCACTGCGGATGGGCGCTAAGGTCGTCTGGATGCCCACCATCGATACGGTGATGCAGATGCGTTGTTTTGGGCAGTTGGGCGGTTATGGCTCTAAACAGTCTATCCCGTTGCCGGACTTCTACCGCGAAGCGGAAGCGCTTACGCTGACGGATGACTCGGGGGAGTTGGTGCCCGGACTGTCTGAATGCCTGAAACTCATCAAACAATATGACGCCGTCGTTGCGGTGGGCCACGTCACCCCGGATGAGACCTTCGCCCTCGTCAAGGCAGCGGCCGCGGCCGGTATTACCAAGATCGTTGTCGACCACCCGTACCTACCGTTTACTGATCTGGGAGACTTGGCCAAACAGGAGGAGCTTGTTTCTCTCGGGGCGACGCTGAACTATGCGTTCAGCATGATCACCCCGAAGTGGTATTGCGTTTCTGTCGCGGAACTGGTCAGCAACATGAAAACCCTCGGCCCTGATCACATCGTCTTGTCATCGGACCTTGGCCAGATCCACAACCCGTTACCGGCCGAGGGTCTGCGCGGGTATATCCAGATTCTGTTGGAGGAGGGGATCCCACCGGACGATATTGAACAGATGTTTCGTCACAACACGTCTAGCCTTCTGTATGGCGAGGAATAGATGGTGGACGCTATCTCCGAGAGGTTCTCTGACGAGGTGGCCACCGCCCCAAGAGGCGTACGCATCGTCAATGTTAACGCAGACCTGCCCTTGCTGGAGACTGCGGTCGGGGTGAGTGCCAGGCACCTTGTTTGCAGTAAGTTCATGGTGCGTGTTGTCGAGGTCAAGGACGCTTCCTTGGACATCAAAGCCGAGCAGGCCAGCGAGCACCTTCTACTCGTTCTCGACGGTGAGATGCAGCTGAACTCCGCCGGCGAGTTGAGTCCCGTGCAGGCTGGCGAGGTTGTCGTAATCTCGGGATCGAATGCAAACCATACGATCTCATCGACCGGGCTGAGCCGGTGTCTGATCATCGACGCACCTCCTTCGGTCGCACTTGTGCGGGAGCTCTTTCACCTTGAGCACCACGATCACGGTTTTGACTGAGCATGGAGTTCGCACAGGCACTCGTAGACGGAATCCGTTTTGGCCTGTTGATCGCGATGGCAGCCGTGGGCCTGTCGCTTGTCTACGGAACTACGCGGCTAATCAACTTTGCCCATGGAGAGCTTGTAACGATAGGCGCGGTACTCGCCTGGTACCTTGAGGCGGAGCATGGATGGTGGCTGGGCTTGGCTGCCGTCGTTGCAGTCGTCGCCGTGGGGGCGTTTGGCGCGTTGCTTGAGCGCTACCTATGGCGACCACTGCGCGCCCGTCGTACCGGCCTTTTTCAACTGCTAATTGTGTCCTTAGGGCTATCCTTCGTGTTGCGCCACGTTATCTTGATTGTCTTTGGGGGCAGCAGCCGGTCGTACCGTGAGTACGGAGTCCAAGAGTCTGTCGACGTGCTCGGGGTTGCGGTAACGCCGCGGGACCTTGCGCTGATCCTCACTTCGATTCTCGTCCTGACTTCGACCGGCTTGATGCTTCAGCGAACGCCGATCGGACAGGCTATGCGCGCCGTGGCGGACAACCGTGACCTGGCCGAGGCTTCCGGTGTAGACGTCAAGCGCGTGATCCTGTCCGTCTGGGTGTTGGGAGCCGGGTTGGCTGCGCTGGGAGGTGCGATGCTGGGGCTCAGCGATGGCGTCTCATGGGACATGGGATTCCAGGTCCTGCTTCTCGTGTTTGCGGGGGTAATACTTGGGGGCCTTGGGACAGCGTACGGAGCCATGGTCGGCGGTCTATTGATCGGCATTGTCACTCAGTTGAGCACGCTCGTGTTCCCCGCGGAAATGAAGATCCTGTGGGCCTTGGTGGTCCTGGTGCTCGTCTTGTTGGCCAAACCAGAGGGCGTGCTGGGTCGGGTCCAGTTGAAAAGGGTGGGCTAGTCGCGTGGACATTCTCATGGACGCGCTGCGTGCGGCGGTCGGTCCGCAGGCGGCCCTGTTTGCTCTGGCCGCCTGCGGAATCAATTTGCACTTCGGCTATACGGGGCTGCTGAACTTTGGGCAGGTGGGGTTCATGCTTGTCGGCGCCTACGGGGTCGCCATCTCGGTTTCAACTTGGAAGTTGTCCTTCTGGTTTGGAGTCGTCGTCTCCCTTCTTGGAGCTTTGATTTGGGCAGTTATCCTGGGACTTCCGGCACTTCGACTGCGTGGAGACTATCTCGCAATTGCCACGTTGGCGGGTGGGGAGATCCTGCGCCTGCTTTTTCGGTCCACCCCCGCAACCCCGCTCACGGGCGGGGTCTTCGGGCTGACCCAGTTCGCTGATTCCTTCTTCTCGGTGAACCCCCTTCCGGCTGGACGCTACGGCGTGTCAGCGTCCCTTGCGTTTGATCATCGGACGCTTTGGGTGATGTTGGTCGCATGGGTGTTTGCGTTGGCGGCGGCCAGTTTGACCTTTCTCCTCGGCAGGAGCCCTTGGGGACGCGTCGTCAGGGCCATCAGGGAGGATGAGGACGTCGTCAAGAGCGCAGGAAAGAACGTCGTCGTGTACAAGATGCAGAGTTTGGCGATAGGCGGTGCCATGGGGGCCCTTGCCGGGGTATTCCTCGCTACGAGTCAGCAGGCTGTCACTCCTGATGCGTTCATTCCGGAGCTCACCTTCTTCGCCTACGCAATTGTGATCCTCGGTGGCATTGGACGCGCCTATGGGCCCATCGCGGGAGCGCTGATCTTTTGGTTCATTCTCGCTGTCTTCGACAGCCTCCTGCGCTCCTTGGCGGCCAACGGAGTGCTCCCGGCAGCGCTCACGTCCGGGCAGGCGCTGGGCGCAGGTCGGTTCGTGCTCGTAGGCCTCGGCTTGATGGCCTTGATGATCTTCCGACCTCAAGGAATCTTCGGCGATCGGCGAGAGATGGTGCTTGGTGCCAGCTGACTCGCATGCTCAGGCGACGGCCGGATCATCCGAGACGCCTGGCGCAGCTAAGACTGATCCAATATTGGTCGTGAATGACTTGCGCCGTTCTTTTGGCGGTGTTGTTTCTGTGGACGTGCCGCACTTAGAGGTGCAAAAGGGCATCGTCACTTCGATTATCGGCCCCAACGGGGCGGGTAAAACGACCCTTTTTAATTTGCTTTCTGGCTTTGACCGACCTGGCCAGGGGCATCACTTTCTGGATGGTCAAGACATCACGCATTGGCGACCGCACAGGATCGCTCGACTTGGACTTGTTCGAACCTTTCAGTTGACCAAAGCACTTGCGAAGTTGCGGGTCATTGATAACGTCAAGCTGGCTGCTGGCTCCCAACGGGGCGAACGAATACTGTTCGCACCGCTACAGCGCTCTTGGCGGTCCCAGGAGCGACGGATCGATCAGCAGGCCGACGCCCTCTTGGAGCGATTCGGGTTGGCCCATATGCGTGATGAGTACGCCGGGACCCTCTCCGGCGGACAACGCAAGCTTCTCGAGTTTGCTCGAGCCCTGATGTCCGAGCCCCGCGTCATCATGCTCGACGAGCCGATGGCCGGAGTTAACCCCGCGCTGTCCCAGACCCTAATGGGGCACGTCGAGTCACTGGTGAGCGACGGCCTGACCGTGCTCTTCGTCGAGCACGACATGGATCTGGTGATGGGGGTCAGTGACTGGATTATCTGCCTGGCGCAGGGAGAGGTGATAGCCGAAGGCCGGCCGCAGACTGTTGCGGGAGACCCCAAGGTAATCGAGGCCTATCTCGGAACGGGATACCAACGCGGTAACCACGATACCTCCGACGCTGAGCACGACAGTCAGCGGACGGGACAGGTGGACCAGTAATGGACGAACCGGTCCTGACGGTGAGTGCGGTTACCGCAGGCTACATACCTGGAGTCGACGTCGTGCGATCCTGCTCGCTCGTCGTCGGACCGGGAGAATACGTTGGAATCATCGGTCCTAACGGCGCTGGCAAGTCGACGCTGCTCAAGGCGATTTTTGGTCTCGTGCGGGTCCGCGAGGGAAGCGTCCAACTGCGCGGCGAGACCGTTACGAACCTACCCGCACATGAACTTGTCGCCCGCCGAGTCGGCTTCGTCCCACAGGTAGAGAACATATTCCCGAGCCTGACCGTTGAGGAAAATTTACGCATTGGCATCTACCAGAGGCGACGCCAGTGGGATGAGCGGGTCGCTTTTGTTGCCGACATTTTTCCGCTTTTAGCTTCCCGCTTTCGCCAACGAGCTGGGCTCCTGTCGGGCGGCGAGCGCCAGATGTTGGCAATGGGACGCGCCCTGATGAGTGAGCCTTCGGTGCTGTTGCTTGACGAACCGTCGGCAGGATTGTCACCACTCAACCAGGAGCTCGTCTTCGAGCGCACCGCGGAGATCAACAAGAGCGGAATCTCCATCGTGATGGTCGAGCAAAACGCGCAGCGTTGCCTCGAGATCGCACATCGTGGCTACGTTTTAGACCAAGGAAGCAACGCCTACACCGGACCTGCCAGGGAGTTGTTACACGACCCGAAGGTCGTCGATCTGTACTTGGGCAGCTTCGCTCGAAGGCAGTGAGGTAGGTGGGACCGCCCCTTGCGTTCGTTTGAACGGACGCTTAGTCTATCTGAATGGACGATTGGGCTGCCCCCAGCCCTTACAAGAGAGGGTTGAAATGCGCTTCGAGCCGCGACGGACTCGCAACCTGACTGCAGCCCTCGGGATCATGGCGGCCGTGGCCGCTTGTTCACAGCCCGTCGGCGGTGGTACTTCAGCGTCTTCTCTGGGGACCGCCGGTTCCGCTGGGGCCGCGGGCAAGAGTGAGCTACGAATCGGGTACGTCCTGCCAGAGACAGGGGGCATCGCATTCCTCGGCCCGGGCATGATCGGCTCTGTCAAGCTCGCGGTTGACGATGTCAACGCCGCAGGGGGAGTCAACAACGTGCCCGTCAAACTCACTGGCGGAGATGAGGGGGGCGCGGACGGAACCATCGCCGGACAAACCGCAGACCGGTTGCTAAACACTGACCAGGTCGCCGCCGTCGTCGGCGCGGGGGCCTCTGGCGTCTCTCTCAAAATTATCGACAAGATCACGGGTGGCGGAGTGGTGCAATGCGCTCCGTCCAACACGAGCCCCAGTTTTACGACGTATAAGGATAACGGCTTTTACTTCCGTGCCGCGCCCAGCGACTTGTTGCTGGCCCCGGTCTATTCGAAGGTGGTCACCGGGGAGGGCGCGAAGCGGGTGGCACTTCTTAGCCGCGCCGACGACTATGGGCGCGCACTGGTTGACGCAGTCTCGAAGGAGTTCAAGAAGTCTGGTATTGAGGTGTCGGATCCCGTCCTCTATGACCCGACGACCAAGAACTTCGACGCCGAGGTGCGCAAGGTCGCGGCCTTCCAGCCGGACGCCCTTGTTCTGGTTGCCTTCGACGAGAGCGCCGCCGTGTTGCGGAAACTGATTGAGGCGAAGCTCGGTCCCAAGGAGGTCAAAATCTACGCTGGAACGGGTACCAAGAACGCCGCCCTTGCCAAACAGGTGAACCCCAATGATGCCGCGTCGGTGCAAGGGCTTCGTGGGGTGAACCCGGCGGCGACCTCGAATGCAGACTTCCTCAGCCGCTTGAAAGCCAAGGTCCCGTCTCTGAGCGTGACTCAGTACACCGGCGAGTCCTACGACTGCGCGATCCTTGTGGCGCTCGCGGCGCAGCAAGCCAAGAGCTCGGACCCGAAGTTGATCCGCGACAACATGGTCAAGGTCTCCCGGGACGGCGAAAAGTGTACTTCTTTCGCGGCCTGCAAGAAGCTGTTGGATGCTGGGAAAGATATTGATTACGATGGGGTAAGCGGGCCGATTGACTTCACGGTGGAGGGCGATCCGAGCAAGGCGACGTACGATGAGTGGGAGTTCCAAGCAGACGGATCCATCAAAGTCTTGGGCAGTGTCAAGACTTACTGACTTTGAGATTGCACATGGGTGAAGCATTGGCATCTCAATGTGCTTAGCCGGGGATGCGTCTTCCCGCGGGGAATCGGAGTGCAGGGTCGACCCGACGCTAGCGCTCGCTCGTCCGGATTGTGTCTTCGCGTGCCCGGCTCCGGGATGGGACCGGCCACGCTATGGATAGCGCCGGGATAGCCGCTCTGAGAGGGCAACCGCTTGGGGCCACGTGCAAGGCGCTGCCCCTCGACAGCGATGAGCACTTGACCATCGACGAGATCGCCGGGCTTAGATGGAGCGTGGCCGAGGGGGCGTTGGACTTCCCGGTAATGACTCTCAAAGAGTCCGCTTTAGCCGCCAACATCGAGCTCATGGCCTCGTATTGCAGGCGGCACCGAGTGCAGCTTGCCCCACATGGGAAGACGACGATGGCTCCACAGCTTTTCCTGCGTCAAATCATGGCAGGGGCATGGGGCATATCTGCCGCCACGGTGTCACAGGTGCGGTCGTTCCGAGCATTCGGTGTCCCCCGGGTGCTGCTGGCAAACGTGCTCGTCGACGCAGGCGCCATCCGATGGATTGCCGGGGAACTCGAGGCGGATGCCGACTTCGAGTTCCTCTGTTACGTCGACAGCATCCGCGGCGTGCAGATTATGGAGCAAGCCTTGCCCCTGGGCGGCGTGGCGCGGCGCGTGCCGGTGCTCATCGAACTGGGGTACGTCGGTGGGCGCTCAGGCTGTCGGGACCGTCAGCAGGCGGCGGCTGTCGCCGCACGGGTAGCTGAGTCACCGGTCCTTGAGTTGCGCGGCGTGTCGGGCTTCGAGGGTCTCATTCAGGCCAGCAGCCCTGAACAGGTCGTCCCGCACGTCGAGGCGTTCCTTCGGGAGTTGCACGAACTCGTGGTGGACCTAGAACGGAAAGCCCTCTTCTCACGGAACCGAGACGTTCTTGTCTCCTCGGGGGGCAGCGCCTACTTCGACATCGTCATCGACACGCTAGGTCCCGACAACTTCGACTTTCCTGTCACAACGATACTCCGCAGCGGATGCTACATCACTCACGACGTCGAGATGTACGAGCTTACATCGCCCCTGGCCCAGCGTGCCAAAGACCATGGAACACTGGGGCTCAGGCCGGCGCTCGAACTGTGGGCCACCGTTTGGTCGCGCCCTGAGCCCGGCCTCGCGATCATCGGCTTCGGTAAGAGGGATGCTCCCTATGACTACCAGCTCCCCGTCGCGGAGAAACGTTGGAGTTCTGTTGACGGCCAGATGCGGGATGTGCGGGGACGGTATAAGTTCACGGCACTGAATGACCAGCACGCGTTTTTGCAGGTGCCTGAAGATGACGAGTTGGCCGTGGGCGATCGGTTGGTCTGCGGCATCAGCCATCCATGTGGCGCTTTTGATAAGTGGCGCGTGCTTCCCGTCGTTGACGACGACTACCACGTGATCGACGCTATATTCACCTTGTTCTAAGAAAGGTCATCGTGCACGTCACCGTGCAAGAATACTACCGCCGGGTCGACGCACACGACGTCGAGGGCCTGCTTGGACTGTTCGCTGAGGATGCTCGATACGAACGTCCGGGGTATGACCCGTTGGTAGGACGCTCCGCCTTGAGGCAGTTCTACTCTGGTGCGAGGATGATTGAGTCCGGCGCGCACACGATCGCCCGAGTAGTGGAGACTCAGGATAACGTCGCCGTGGAAGGTCGATTCTCCGGAGAACTCAAGGATGGGCGGCATGTTGAATTAGGGTTCGCTGACTTTTTTGTCCTCAGCGGGCAACTGATCGTCGGTCGTCGTACGTACTTTTACGCCCCCCTCGTCTAGTCGCGGAGTGACCGATGATCATCGACATGCACCGCCACCTCTGGTCCGTACTGGAACGATATCCGGCGGCACGGGGGCTAGCTGGCCGATCCTCGGTCCGCCACATGGATACAGACAGCGCGCAGTCTGATCAAGTATCCGCAGAGCAGCGGGGTGCAGCCGTCATCGCGCAGATGGACGAGGCCGACATAGATAAGTCGGTGGTTTTCCTGGGCGACTACGGTCTCCGGCTGGGTGACGCGGCCCTTTCGGTTGAGGAAGAGAACCATGCTATCGCTGCATTGGCGAGGGGGTCGGCCGGCAGGATCGTGCCCTTCGCTGGCGTGGACCCCCGTCGTCCTGGCGCGCTGGAGTTGTTCCGGTCATGTCTCGAAGAGCATGGAATGCGCGGTTTGAAGCTCCATCCGGGCACCGGATTCTCGCCGCTCGACCGGGAATGCTTACCATTTTTCGAGGTGGCCGGGCAGCATGGTGTTCCTGTGCTGGTCCACACGGGCCCAATGGCTAGCCCTTTGGTTAGCCACACGTCGCGGCCTGTATTGTTGGACCCCGTGGCCGCGGACTATCCTGACACGGTCATCGTGCTGCAACATGCGGGACAACGCTGTTGGTGGGAGGAGGCAGTCAACGTCGCTTTTTGGAAGCCCAATATTTACCTGGAGCTCTCAATGTGGCAGTGGACCTTTGCCTTCGATCCGAAGGAATTTGTATCGCGGATCTACAGGATGAAACAGGAAATCGGGTTGGACAGGGTGCTGTTCGGCAGTGACTTTCCCGGACTCTCGAAGGCTATGGGACTCCGCGAGTGGGTTGATGTGTTCCGTAATCTTCCCGGCCTCGCGGCCGAGCACGGTTTTGATATCACTCAGGCAGAGGCCGATGGCATCTTGGGAGGCAATGCCGAGCGACTTCTGACAGGCCCAAGTGCCGGGGAGCCTGCTCGGTAGCGTCGGCACGTAGAGTTGATAACTTGCCGGTGACTGACGGAAGCTGTCGCTGCCGAGTTGGGCGATCGGGTGGAATCGAGAGTGTAGGTATGACGAGAGGAGTTCGGGATGCACCCTGGCACGTCGGCCGTAGTCGCCGAGAATCTTAAACACATACGCGGCGTGCGGCAGATGTCCCTACCGTCGCTTGCGCGACAGTCGGGGGTGGCACGAGCCACGCTCTACCAGATGGAGGCTGGACGCGCGAATCCCACGATCGACACCTTGTTTTCGATTGCCACGGTCCTAGGTGTGACACTGGGGGATCTAGTTGAACAGTGTGACACTCCACAGCTAGAGATCATCCGGGCCAGCGAGGGGACCAGGGTCACCGGTGAGGCGCTGGAAGCTCGGTTGATCCGCCGTTTGCCCAATAGTGGCGCGGTGTTTGAACTGTTCGACTTCACGGTTCAGTCTGGCACTCGTACCGAGACCCACGAGCACCTAGCAGGCGTCTTCGAGCACGTGCTTGTTCTTGCTGGCCGCCTGCTGGCCGGTCCTGTGGAGGATCCGTGCTTGATGTCAGCGGGCGACTACCTCTGCTTCCGAGCGGACCGGCGCCACCTGTACGAGGCGTTTGAGGAGCCGGTGCGGGCCACCCTCTTGATGGAATACCCGGCGGCGTTGCGTCGCAAAGATGAGCGTTCACTGGCGGCTGAGGCGACCGGTCCAAATCGGAGGAACGGGGAGTGAGTACATCCAGACCGCCTTCGAGGGATGCGGACGCACGGCTATTGGAGCTCGGCATCGTCCTGCCAGCGCCACCGCAACCCGCGGCGAACTACCTTCCCTTCCGACGGGCGGGTGGCCTTCTTTTCATCGCCGGACAGGTTCCCTTCGTCGATGGGGGACTGCCCCTACTTGGCAAACTGGGTGAAGGGGTCACCGTGGCGCAGGGCAAGGAGCAAGCACGAATCGCGACTCTCAACGCGGTCTCGATCGCCGCAGCCGCCAACTCCGGCCTTCGTGGCCTCACCATCGTGCAACTCATGGTGTTTGTAGCGAGCTCCCCCCAGTTTATTGAGCAACACATTGTGGCGAACGGCGCGAGCGATATCCTGGTGGATATATTCGGCGTTGCTGGCCAGCATGCCCGGACAGCGATCGCCGTGCCTTGTCTGCCCCTCGATGCGCCCGTCGAGGTGCAGCTGACGTTCCTCGTAGAAGCCGCTAATGGGGGCGGGTAACCGAGACGTTGTGGTCATCGGGGCCGGAGTGGTGGGGGCCACGACCGCTTGGACCCTCGCTGATCGTGGGTGGAACGTGGAGCTTTGGTCAGACCGCCCGTGTCAACAAACGACGTCGGTCGTGGCTGCAGCGGTTTGGCGACCCTACCGCGCTGCCCCTGAGGGGAAGGTGCTGCGCTGGGCGCAGCGGACCTTCGACGTTCTCGAAGAATTCTCGGACATCCTGGAGAGCGCAGTTATCATGCGGCGGGGCATCGAGCTGGGACGTGCCGTGATGAGCGATCCGCCCTGGCACACGGCCGTGCGTTCCTTCCGGCATGCCAGGCAGGAGGAGCTCCCACCAGGTTTCATCGACGGCCTCGTATACACCGTGCCGGTTGTCACGATGAGCGAGCACCTGCCGTGGCTCCTACGCGGCCTGACCGCCAAGGGGGTCCGAACCTCAAGCCGCCGAGTGACCTCCCTCACCGAGATCGCGGCCGAACGACCAAGAATTGTCAACGCGACTGGTCTGGCAGCGCGCGAACTGGCCAACGACGACTCCGTGTATCCCGTCCGAGGACAAGTGCTTCGCGTCACCAACCCTGGATTGACCGGGTTTTGTCTAGATTACGACAACCCGCTCGGTCTCACCTACGTCGTGCCTAGGGGTTCTGACGTGATACTGGGAGGCACCGACCAAGAAAGGAGCTGGAGCATCCAGCCGAACGATGAAGACGCGGCCGGCATCCTGGCTCGGTGCCAGAAATTGGTCCCGCAGCTTACCGACGCCCGTGTCCTCGATCGGTTTGTGGGACTGCGACCGGCACGCCCCTCAGTACGGGTAGAACGGGAGGTGACACCTGACGGCGGATTGATCGTACATAACTACGGGCATGGTGGCGCCGGCGTGACGATCGCCTGGGGGTGTGCGGAGTACGCTGCGGACCTGCTCGAACTATGACCGGTGGCTTACCCCGTCTCGAAGGGACAGGAGGAGAGACAAGCGGTCGCAGGTCTTCTTCGGACCACTGATAAGTGATACACCACCATTTGGCGGATATTCGCTATAACGACATCTCAAATTTTCTGGAAGAAGGGCGGGCACCATGAGTGGAAGCAACGAGCACTTCGTGACTGATGCGACCGGGGTTCCAACGGCCAGCGGGCGCTACGTCAAAGTCGCTACCGTTCCCTCTGTCGAGTTTGTAGCAGGCCTTGAGTTCCGCCCGGTCCTCGGTGAGCGCATGATGGCTAACTTCGTCACATTCGAGCCCCACACGGAGGCGCCCCGACACGTTCACCAGGAGGAGCAGATCGTCATCGTCCTCGACGGTGAGCTTGAGTTTGATCTGGATGGCGACGTGCGCGTCATGAGAAAGGGTGACGTCGCCGTGGTGCCGGCCTGGGTTCCCCACGGCGCTCGCACCCTGAGCACCACATGCTCAGAAGTCGACATCTTCAACCCTCCGCGACGTTCGCTGCTAGAGGCCGCCGGTGCGCCAGAAGCCGCCAACACAAGCGCAGCCGACGGCCAAGCGGGCTAGCCCGCCGCGATTGCAGGAGTCATAACTTGGATACCGGACTGGCAGGACGTGTCGCGATCGTGGCCGGCGCTAGCTCTGGTCTCGGCTTGGCCGTGGCCGTGGAGCTGGCTACGGAAGGAGCCCATGTGTCGATTGCGTCCCGATCTCAGGAGCGCTTGGACTCAGCGATGCCAGGGGTCGCTCGGGCAGGCTCAGGAAGTGTCCTGGCGCTAGCAGGCGACCTGCGGGACAACGCCTTTGTAGATCATTGGGTTGCGCAGACTGTCTCCACCTTCGGCGGCATAGACATTGTTGTTGCCAACGCTGGCGGGCCCCCTGCGGGTACAGCTACATCATTCAACCTCGATGATTACCGGGAGGCTCTCGAACTCAACCTGTTGTCCTCAATCGGTCTCGTTCAAGCGGTGCTCCCGACGTTGAAAAAGTCGAACCAAGGCCGGGTGCTATTCATCACATCCATTACGGTCAAGCAGCCTATCCCTGAGTTGGCCCTTTCGAACACGGCCCGAGCTGGAGTAGTGGGCTACGCCAAGTCGCTCGTCCATGAACTGGGCGACCGCGGCATCACGGTCAACGTCCTAGCGCCCGGTCTCACCCGGACGGCGCGCCTGGAGCAGCTGGCCGGTGGCGACATTGACGCAGGGCTACAGTCAATGGCGACGGACATCCCACTTGGGCGCGTCGGCGAGCCGGTCGAATTCGCGGCGGCAGCAACTTTCCTCGCTAGCTGCCGGGCGTCATTCATAACCGGGATAGTGCTCGCCGTCGACGGGGGGGCGACGCGAGGGCTGCTATAGAGCCCGATGGCCCCTCGACGGGCCGGGCGGACCGCGGCCACCACCTGCCCGACCAGCTCGTCATCGACCTCGGCGAGCCCGCCGACCGGTCCAGCCCGGCCGCCTGCGCGGCCTGCACGTACCGCCGGGCCGTCTTGCGGTCGACCCCGGCCCGCTCGGCGATGAGGCACAGCCCCGCCCCGTCCAGCCAGCGCCGCAACCCTTCCCTGACCTCTATCACGCTGACCTCCCGAAATCCCATGCCCGCTGACCTTCACGTCGACGAAGCTGACGACGCGATTCGATTCAACGAGCGACCCCGGACCCACCGGCAAGGCGCGCCGTGTGGTCCCATGACTGGCAATCCAGGTGGTCCCATGAACCTGGCAGAAAACCGCTCAGAGCGGTCCCATGCTCATGGCGCGACATCACGATGCGCCATGAAGAGGCGGTACGTTGTTTCACCCCTGAGCCGAGAGATGACCCGGGCACCGCGGCCCAGGGCCCGGCACTCCAGCCAATCGCATCCGCCAGCGCTCTCGTTGGGGCTTTACCGAAAGAGGGGCGGGACGCCTGAGGCAGTGACGGTTCGCTACCTTCGGGTTGTTGGCACCTCGCTCCCATTTCGGGCTCTTCGTACCTGCGGTGGGGTCATGAGAGCCGGGGGTCGGTGAGTCCGCCTCCGATGAGGAGCATGCGGAGGCGGTAGTTGTCGCGGTTGCGGAAGCCGCGGGCGACGCGGCGGTGGAGCTCGATGAGGCCGTTGACGGCTTCGGTGCCGCCGTTGTTCGCGCCGGCGGTGGCGAAGTAGGCCAGGAACGGCTCGCGCCACTGCTTCAGGGTCCTGCCGAGGCGGGCGATCTCAGGGATCGGGCAGGACGGGAACGAGGCGATCACGTGCTCGGCGATCCGGCGGCCCTCGGCCGGGGTGTCCTGGTGGAACGCCGAGCGCAGCTGCTGGCCGGCCTGCCAGGCGATGTGGACCTCGTCGTGGCGTTCGTCGGCAGCGATCGCACGGGCCAGTCGGGCCTGCTGGCGCTCGGTGAGGTGCTCTCGGCTGCAGCGCAGGATGGTCCGGATCCCGTACAGGGCGTCACCGGCCCGGCCACGATGGCCGAGGGTCTCCTGCTGGACCCGACGCCTGACCTCGTCCACGGCGTGACCGCCGAGCTTGACGACGTGAAAGGCGTCGACGACCGCGATGGCGTCCTCGAGCTGGTCGTCGATCGCGTTCTTGTACCCGTGGAACGGATCCAACGTGGCGATCTTCACCTGGGCTCGGAACGCCTCACCGCGCTCTCGCAGCCAGTCGCCGTAGGCGGCTCCCGATCGGCCAGGGACCAAGTCCAACAGGCGTGCTCGGGTCTTCCCGTTCTTGTCACGGGTCAGGTCGACCATCCCGGTCAGCTCCTTCGGACCGCGTTCCTTGACGCTGACGTGATGCCAGATGTGCTCGTCCACGCCGAGGATCGTCACCGCGTCGAAGCGGGCCGGATCGGCCGCCATCGCCTCCAGCAACGGACGGATCGCCCGCCACACCGTCCGCCACGTCGTGCCGAGCTGACGGGCCAGTCCGGAGACCGAGGCGTGCTCGCGGCGCAGCTGACCCACGGCCCACCAGCACGCCCGCACCGTCAACAACGCCCTCGGCGCAGCGACACCCTCGTCCCGCTCGGTGAACGTCCCGACCGGGCAGGCCGGCTCCGCGCAGGACCAGGTTCGCTTGCGCCACAACACTCTCACCGGCCGACCGAAACAAGGCGCGTCGATCAACTCCACGGTTCGCCGGCCGTGGCTGAGCGCGACCACCCCGCAACTCCGGCAGCCCGTCACCGACGGCTCGGACTCCACCGTCACCGTCAACCGGTCAGGGCCCCGCTCGACCTCGATCACGTGCAACCCGTCGAGGCCCACAAGGAGGTCGCAGTTACCGCAATACGCGGTCGGAAAAAGGCAGCGCGCAGCACAGCACGCCGTAGGCTCGTTCATGTCGAGGTCCTCACGGATCAGGTACTTGGTCGTTCCAGATCCTGAGGGCCTCGCCCCCTACCTCACCGCATCACCGCGACCCGGCGTGTCCCACCCAGCCCCACCGCAGGTACGAAGAGCCCCATTACGCCTGCCTTGGACTCCGGTCAGCCGCGCGTCCGAAATTGTCGGCTGGGCCCGTCCACCGCCGGCCGGGTTCGGGGACTCACCAAACATGGCGGTCCCCGCTTGTTTCAAAGAACGCTGTACCGTCCCACTATCGCGGGTGCTTGCGGCGTCGGGAACGCGCCCCGAAGGCGGCGAAGTGACGCATGAAGGTGGCCAGCTACCCTTCGCTGCCTGCCTCGGACGATCAGGGCAGATTGCTGGGATGCTTGAGGTCGGCAGTGGACACGAGCGCACGCTGCGAGCGCAGTCGGGACTGGAGGTCGGCGATATCGACGTCTCGTGGCTGGATATCCCCAAGGGCGCTGAGAGCGGCGGCTGTGCCGGCCGCATGGCCAGTCGAGGTGCAGGTTGCGCCGACGCGGACTGAGCCGAGCGCTTCTCGATCTACCGATATGCAACGTCCGGCTGCGATCAGCCCATCGGTGGTCGTCGGCAGCAGTGCCCGAAACGGGATTCCGTAGGGTTCCGGCACATACATGACGTGGGAGCCGACGGAACCGTCAACCGGATGTACATCGATCGGCCACGCCCCGAGTGCGATCGAGTCGGACGGTTGGACGGCGGCTCGGATGTCGTCGCCGACGAGCGTGGCGACGCCGAGCAACCGTCTCGTTTCGCGGATTCCGATGGTCGGCGCAGTCTGCTGAAGCCGCGCAGCCTCGAATCCTGCGACGTGATCGCGGAGGTATTCGAACAGTGCGTGAGCCTCTCGACGTCCTTGCACTTCGGCGCGGGTGACATCCCGGTTGTTCGTGGCATCGCCGATGATCCGCACCGCGTTCACCCAGACCACGTCCTTCTCCAGTCCCCCGAACCACGGTCCACCGAAGGCCGGCAGCTCGCCGCGAGCTCGAGCGTCCCGCATCGCCTGTCGGTTGATCATCACGTCCTGCCGCCCGGCATTGGAGTCGTCCATGCCCCCCTCGTCGAGAGGCCCGGGCTCGGGGCCGATGCGGATCCTGGCCGGCTGGGCGGCGTCGACGTCAGGAACGGTGCGAACGTTGGAAATGACCATCGGGAGGGTCATCGGCTGCAGGGTGTCGCCTTGCACCCAGTCTGCGCCGGCGCGCGCGATGATGTCGCCGTTCCCGGTCGCGTCCACGGTGACCTTCGCGCGGATCGCCTGCCGGCCCTCGCGCGTCTCGACGATGCAGCCACGGACCGTATCGTCGGCGACGATGGGATAGGTCGCGAGCACGTGCAGCAGGAAGTCGACGCCCGACTCTTCGAGCATCTGGTCGGCGACGAGCTTCATCTTCTCCGGGTCGGTGCTGAGCACCCAGCCGTCGTGGTCGACAGCCCCACCGATCGACGTCGCGCGGCGAAGCCAGTCGCCGCCGACGCCGTCGACGACGCGTAACCGATGTGGTCGCAACCAGGAGTTGTAGCCAGCGAGCGTGATGACAAGGCCCTGGGTCCACATCCCGCCGAGGGCTCCCATCTCCTCCACCAAGAACACGGATGCGCCGGTGCGCGCAGCACCGACGGCAGCTCCAACACCGGCCGGTCCTCCGCCGACCACGAGAACGTCCACATCCGCGATGACGGGAATCTCTCGTCCCGGCTCAGCGTAGGTCTCAGCGGCGACGTTATTGCCTATCACTAGTGCGACCTCCGGTCTCTACTCCTCACAATGACCCAGTCGTCTCTCGCCGGCGCTATGCCGAACGCTGTTGGGGCGTGATGATCGCCTTGACCGAGTCAGCGACGTGCTTGGCGAGCAGAAGGGCATCGGCGGTCTTGTCGAGAGGAAATCGGTGTGTGACGAGTGAGGCGACGTCCACCCGCCCGCTGGCTACGAGATTGATCGCGATCGGCCAGGTGTGTGCGTAGCGATTGACGAGTCCGATGCTGAGCTCATTGACGTTGAGGCGCGACAGCGCGAGTGTGACGTCCTGCTTGGGCATGCCTACCATGGCAGCGCGGCCGTTCGTCCGTAGCCGCCACAGGCCGTCAGCGAGTGCGGTCGGCGCTCCGGAGCACTCGAGCAGCACGTCGAAGTCGCGGCTCGTCCCCTCGCCGGCCACCTCGGTCTCGAAACCGAGGCTGCGAGCCATGTCAAGACGGAACGGGGCGACGTCCGCGACCGTGACCAAGTCCGCACCAAAGGCCCGAGCGACCTGCGCGGCGAGCAGCCCGACGGGGCCGGCGCCCGTGACGAGTACTCGGTCGCCGGGCTCGAGGTGCGCCCGGCGGCAGGCCCAGATCCCGACCGACAAGGGCTCGCAGAGTGCGCCTTCCTCATAGGACATCTCGCTCGGGATCGGGAAGAGCTGACGCTCGTCGATCGCCATTCGTTCGACGAGCGACCCGTTATATGGCGGTGTTGCAAGGAACTCCAGGGTCGGACAGAGGTGGTAACGACCCGCCATGCACTCCCTGCAGTCTCGGCAGGGCTTTCCCGGTTCGATCGCAACCCGATCGCCCGGTCTCACGCGGGTCACTTCCGGACCGACGGCGACGACCTCACCAGCGCACTCATGTCCCAGGACGATGGGCCCATTGACGACGTAGTCCCCGATGTAGCCCACGGTGTAGTAAGCCGTGTCGGAGCCGCAGACGCCTACCGCTTCGATCCGCACGATGGCGTCGCGTGGTCCCGGCGTCGGCTCGCCGACATCCTTGATCTCGATGTGACCAACGTCCGGCATGACTGCCGCGTAATTGGACATGGCTACGGATCCCTTCTCGTGTTCAGCGATTGGTGGAGGCGCGCAGGACGAGCTCCGGCTGGATGTACTCGAGGACGGGCTCGCCTTCGGCCGCTCCGTCGAGCAACTCGAGAAGGCGGGTTGACGCCTTGCGGGCCACTTCCACCGACGGCAGGCGCAGCGTTGAGAGCGGCGGGTCGAGGAAGCGCGAGAACGGGTAGTCACCCCAGCCGATGACGAGGACGTCCTCGGGAATCCGGAGGCCGCGCTCGCGAAGCGCGGCGTATAGCCCGAGCGCGAAGTAGTCGTTACCGACGACGAAAGCGTCGGGAACTCTACCCCCGTCGAGCAGGTCGCGCGCCACGATGTACGCGCCCTCACCGCGCCAGAGCGAGGCGCCCCGGGCAGTTCTGCGGGAGGGAACCAGGACCGTGCTTCGTGAGTCGAAGGCGATGTCGTGCTGTTCGAGCGCATGCCGGAATCCGGCTACCCGGTGGGTGACCGTCGAGATGCGGAGGTCTTCTTCGATCAGGACGATGTCCCGGGCGCCCCGCTGCAGGACGACCTCGGTGGTCATGCGCCTTCCCGCCTCGTTGTCGTTCGAGTAGAAGTCGACATCGAGTCCCGGCACCTCTCGAGCCGTGAGAACGAGCGGTATGCCGGCGTTGGTAACGGCCTTCCAGGGGTTCCCTCGCCCTTGAACCGGGACGCCGATGATCCCGTCGACGCCGGAACGCAGAGCAGTGTCCACGGCAGCGCTCTCTCGCTCGGGGTCCTCGTCGGACAGCAGCAGCAGAAGCGTGTAACCCGCGCTGATCGCCTGCTCTTCGATCTCGCTGACGAGGTCGTTGAAGAACGGGTTGGCGAGGTCAGTGACTATGACGCCGATCGTCTTGCGCGACCCGAGCACGAGGGAACGCGCGTGCGCGTTGGGGACGTAGCCGATCCGCCCCGCCTCGGCCTTGATGCGCGCCCGCGTCGTCACATTGACCCCGGGCATGTCGTTGAGCGCACGCGAGACCGTGTTCACGGAGAGCCCAACCGTGGCGGCGACGTCCTGCAGCGTGCGGCGTCGAGGTGCACCCGTCTTCTTCGCCATCGCCGGGCCCAACTACTCCTTCAGCTCGAGGTAGATGCGGAGCATCGGAGCGTCGGTTCCCGACGCCTGCTCGGTCCGCAGCCTCAGCCAATGTCCGAAGCGCTCGACCGGGATGGAGAGAAGTCCGACGGCCTCGGAAACCACCGGAGCCTGTCGCTCGTGATCGACCCAGTTGATGCCGTCGGGTGAGATCTGGACGCGAAACTCGACTTCGCTCCCGGGAGCAGGGCGGAGGAACTGGACGTACCACCGGGCCTCGCCCGCCCATGCCACTTCGAACGGCTCCGTCTCGTGGACGCGCACGAGCTCGAAGCCGCGCTCCATCACGGCACTCTGCGACTGACGCATGTGTGCACTCACCAATCTGCCGAGATGACGACGGAGTCGAGGAATAGCGAGTTCCGGTGAGGTCCAAGCGTGCGTACCGAGAAGTAGAAGTTGAGCAGGCTCTCCAAGGACTCGTACTTCTCGGCGTACGGAGGAACCGGAACGCCGCGAAGGTCGTGGACATCATTGTTGAACTGGAGTTCCACGTTCGAGCGATTCGACGTGTCGACGAGGAACCTCAGATAGTGCCAGTTCACCTTGGTGGGCACCTCGTTGAAGCACGCCTCCTGGCGATGGTCGCTCAGGAACCGCCAGTCGTCCGGGTCGGGCGCCGTGAAGTCGGTGTACCGGCTGTAGTCGTGTTTGCCCTCGAAGCGCTCGTGCGGCGTCGGCTCGGCGACGACTGGATACATCCATCTCTGAACGATGTGCCCATCCCAGTCCGCGTTCTGGAACCGCATCACGTTGTGGTACCTGATGCCGTCGTGGCTGAGGTCGGTCGCCACCGTGAACGCACCGAACTGGGCCTCGGACGGGTGAGAGTTCGCGTCCCAGGAGATGTCTCCGTAGCTGTTCACGTCGTCGCCACCGCCGAGGTTGGCCTCGACCTTCCATGCGAGGTAGGCCTCGATCTGCAGCAGTCCGCGGCCGCTCATGGTGAGACGTCGGATGGCAGTCGCGGTGTGGCCTGGGGCCTTCCGAGTGGCCAGCTTCAGCGAGTAGGTGCCGGTCATTCCGCCGTGGGTGCCGACGTCGAAGAAGTTCTGGTTCGAGAGCTGCGGAGGGCGGAAGTCGCGGAAGTGCTCGTCCATCGAGTCCAGGTCGCCTCGACCGTTGTAGTTGCCGCCGAGCTCGACCCACCCATGGGCGCCGTGGTTGAAGTCGTCGAAGGTGAGGATCCGCGGCAAGGGGTTGTACTTCGACATGCGCGGATCGCTGCTTCGGATCGCGTCGCGCAACGCAGCCGTGAGATCCGCTTGGCGGGAGGTGATCAACGGTGACTCCTTGGCGTGTGTTCGATCGGCGTCCGCGGCAGCACGGCGCTTGCTGCCGGACATTAACGTTACCGATACAACAAGTCAAAGGGTCCCTGCACGGCCGTAGGACCGCAGCAGCGTCCACTCGCCTACGCTGCCACAGCGTCGCTTCTGTGGTTGCTTGACAAATCGCGTCCTGATCGGCGAGGGTGCATGAACGCTAATGCCCTGGGATCGACGCTGACTCCCCTGTCACCGACGGACCAGTTCACCGCGACGGAGGTGGACCTTGCTCGGCTACGCGATCCGGCGGGTGCTGCTCGCCCTCTTCGTGCTCTGGGGCGTCGTGACCGTGGTGTTCATCATCGTGCGCATGGTTCCGTCCGATCCGGCGCAGCTGATCGCCGGTACGGATGCGACGGTCGAGCAGGTCGATGCCCTCCGCCGTCAGATGGGACTCGACAAGCCGCTTTTCCTGCAGTACCTGGGCTACATCGGCGGAGCGGCGACGGGCAACTTCGGCAACTCCTACACGCAGGGCGTGCCGGCCATGCGGCTCGTCGCCCAGGTGCTACCGAACACCGCCCTGCTGGCCGTACTGGCATGCGCGCTCGCGCTGGTTGTCAGCTTCCCCCTCGGCCTGCTCGCAGCGCTCCGGGTGAATCGCCTGAGCGACCGCGCCGTGACCACTCTGAGTCTTCTCACCCAGTCGCTGCCCGGCTTCTGGGTGGGTGTCGTGCTCATGCTCATCTTCTCGCAGACGCTGCACTGGCTTCCGAGCGCCGGACTCAACAGTCCCGTGGCGCTGATCCTCCCGGTCGTCACCGTCGCCCTTCCGTTCATCGCGATCCTCACCCGCATGACGCGCAGCGGCTTGCTGGAGGTGGTGGGCGAGGGGTACATCACCACCGCGCGTGCGAAGGGCCTGTCGGAGCGAGTCGTGATCTTCACGCACGCCACGCGCAACGCGACGATCCCGGTCATCACGCTGGTCGGTCTGGAGTTCGGAACGCTGCTCGGTGGTGCCGTGATCACGGAGACGGTGTTCAGCTTCCCCGGCGTCGGCCGGCTCCTCGTCAACTCGATCCTCGTGCGCGACTACAACCTGGTGCAGGCCTGCGTCGTCATCATCGCCGCGGCCTTCGTGGTCGTGAACCTGATCGTCGATCTTCTCTACGGCTACCTCGACCCGAGAGTGAGGCTCGCGAAGTGAGTGCCGCTCCGCAGACCCTGGCGATGCTGACGATGCGGCGTGCTCGCCGCTCGCGTCGCGAGGTGACCGTCCGCATCGTCGTCCCACTCGTGGTGATCGGTCTCTTCGCCGTCGGCGCGATCGTCGTCCCCATGCTGTACAAGTTCGATCCCCTGCAGACCGATTTGCTCGATCGGCTGAAGCCCCCGGGGTCGACGCTCCCGGACGGGTCGTACGCGGTCTTCGGCACCGACCAGGTGGGCCAGGATCTGTTTGCCCAGATGATGATGGGCGCCCGCGTGTCGCTCACCGTCGGTGTCTCGACGCTGCTCGTGGCTGGAGTGCTGGGGGTCATCGTCGGGCTGCTCGCCGGCCAGTTCGGCGGCGTGATGGATGGTGTCCTTATGCGTGTCGCCGACGTGCAGCTCGCCTTCCCCGCCATCCTTTTGGCCATCCTTCTCGCCTCCGTGCTCGGCTCCAGCCTCTGGAACGTCATCGTGGTCATCTCCATCACGAACTGGGTGGTCTTCGCCCGTGTCACCCGCAGTCAGGTCCTGACGCTGCGGAACCGCGAGTACGTCGAAGCGGCTCGCACCCTGGGGGCCAGCCACAGCCACCTCATCTTCCGGACGCTGCTCCCCGGGTGCGTCGCCCCGATCCTCGTCGTCGCGACGGTGGAGTTCGGTCACGTCGTCCTGCTCGAAGCCGCGCTCTCCTTCCTCGGTGTGGGCGTCCCTCTCGGCATCCCGAGCCTCGGCAGCACCATCCACAACGGCACCGCGTACCTCGCGACCGCGTGGTGGATCTCGACTCTGCCCGGCATCGCACTGGCGATTCTCGTGCTTGCCACGGGGGTCCTCGGCGACGCGCTGCGAGACCGGTTCGACCCCAGGCTGCGGAGCGCCTGATGGCGAGCGCCGACACCGACGCCGCTCCGACAGACGTTCTGCTCAGTGTTCAGGATCTCCAGGTGGAGTTCTCGACCTCGGCGGGCGTCCTGCGCGCCCTCGACGGCGTGAGCTTCGATGTACGGGCAGGGGAGACGGTCGCCATCCTCGGAGAGTCCGGCTCCGGCAAGTCCGTCACCGCGCAGGCGATCATGGCCCTGCTGCCGAAGCCTGCGGGTTCGATCGTCGGTGGCCGGATTTTTTATGGTGGCAAAGACCTTGTCGCCGAGCCGGTCAGCCGGGTGCGTGAATTGTGCGCGACCGAGATCGCGATGGTCTTCCAGGATCCGCTCAGCTCGCTGAATCCGGTCTTCCGAGTCGGCTGGCAGATCGCCGAGGTGTTCCGTCGTCGCCGTGGCACGCCGAAGCGGGAGGCGTGGGCGAAGGCGCTCGAGCTGCTGAAGCGCGTCGGCATCCAGGACGCCGAATCTCGGATTCGCGACTATCCGCACCAGTTCAGCGGCGGTCAGCGTCAGCGCATCATGATCGCGATGGCGATCGCCCTCGAACCCCAGCTGCTGATCGGCGACGAGCCGACGACTGCCTTGGACGTGACCGTGCAGAAGCAGGTGATGAACCTCCTCGCGGACCTTCAAGCCGAGACCGGCATGGGGATGATCCTCATCAGTCATGATCTCGGCGTTGTCGCCGATGTCGCCGACCGGGCCGCGATCATGTACGCAGGCCGCATCGTCGAGACCGGTGTCACCCGCGAGGTCTATGACCATCCGGCCCATCCGTATACGCGGGGTCTGCTCAGCTCGATCCCCAGCAACACCTCGATCGGCCAGCGGCTCACCCCCGTCGTTGGGTCGCCGCCGGACCTGCTTGCCCTCCCGCCAGGCTGCGCCTTCCATCCGCGCTGCCTTTTCGCAACCGAGCAGTGCCGGACCAGCGTTCCGCAGCTGCGCGAGCCTGCGGGATGGCCATCCGGGCACTCCGCTGCGTGTCATCGCTCCGAGGAGGTGCTGGCCCATGGGTGACGACTCGACACCGCTCCTGAGTGTCTCGCATCTCAAAGTCACCTACCTGATCCGTTCGTCGATCCTGCAGAGGACCGTCGGGGAGAAGGTCGCGGTCTCCGATGTGAACTTTGACATCCGCGCCGGCGAAACCGTCGGCCTCGTCGGAGAGTCGGGCTCAGGCAAGTCGACGATCGCACGCACGATCATCGGCCTCGTCGCCGCGACCGGGGGGCAGATCAGGTTCGAGGGAGTGGATGTCACGCGACTGTCGCTGCGGCAGATGAAGAGCGTGCGACGCGACATGCAGATGGTCTTCCAAGACCCGTACGCCTCGCTCAACCCGCGCCTGACCGTTCGCGACATCATCGCCGAAGGCTGGCGCGTGCATGGCGGCGTCGTACCACGCCGCCGATGGACGGTCGAGGCCAAGGATCTGATGGAAAGAGTCGGCTTGAACCCCGACTACGCGGACCGCTGCCCGCACCAGTTCTCCGGCGGACAGCGTCAGCGCATCGGCATCGCTCGCGCGCTCGCGCTGCGGCCGAAGCTCATCATCTGCGACGAGGCGGTGAGCGCCCTCGACGTCTCGGTCCAGGCCCAGGTCCTCAACCTCCTGGAAGATCTGCAGGCCGACCTCGGGCTCTCGTACCTGTTCATCTCGCACGACCTGTCGGTGATCGAGCACATCTGCGATCGCGTGCTGGTGCTGAACAAGGGCGTGGTGGTCGAGGAGGGCACCGCGCTGGAGCTCTTCGAGAATCCTCAAGACGACTACACCCGCGCCTTGCTGGCGGCCGTGCCCGTCGTGCGTCCGTGGCTGACGGAGGGGCCGTGAGCACAGCGATCACGATGCATCTGGTGCGCCACGCGCAGTCGCTGTGGAATGTCGAGGGCCGCTACCAGGGCCAAGCCGACTCCGGATTGACCGAGGAAGGCCGTCGGCAGGCAGACCTCTTCGGTGCGGCCTTCGCTGTATCGGTACCAGCACCGGATGCGGTCGTCTCGAGCGATCTGCCGCGCGTGGTCGACACCGCGAGGACGTACGCGGATCTCGTCGGTGCTGAGATCCGGCTCGACCCCGCGCTCCGCGAGATGAGCGTCGGTGACTGGGCCGGTCTGACCTTCGAGGAGGCGGCTGTGGCCCATCCTTCGATCGTCGCTCGGGTGGCGGCGGGCGAGGATCTCGCCCGCGGTGCGGGTGGCGAGACCTTCGCCGACACCCGCGAGCGCGTGGTGGTGGCGCTCTCGAGGGCCACTGCTGATCTCACCGACATAGGCGGCGACCACGTCGTGGTCGTCTTCACGAGCGGCAACCCGATCCGACTCGCGACCGCGCACGTGCTGGGTATGCCGAGTCCGGGACATGCGCCTCTGGGGGCGCCGGACAACTGCTCTGTCACCAGCTTCCGGATGCGCGAAGCGCACCGCGAAGTGCTGCGTTACAACCACGACATCACATCGACCCTGCCGGCCGATCAGAGGGAAATCTCGTGACCTCGCCGCTCAACGTCATCGCGCAGACCCACAACCTGTGGGGCGATCACCACGCGGCCGAGCGCGCGGAGGCGCTCAGCGGGCTCTATGAGCGACGAGCCCCGGATCTGCTCGGAACTCAAGAGACCCGAGCGTGGTCACGCGACCTGCTCGATGCGGCGATGCCCGGTCACGACCGCGTTCACGACGACTTCCCGGGCTGGGAGCAGCAGAGCAACCTGTGGTGGAACCGTGAGCTGTTCAGCGAGGTCGAGCATGGCGCGGAGGACGTCGGGATCCACGACCGCCACGCCCGCCTGTTCTGGGTGCGCCTGTGGATCGAGGGTGGCCCGAAGACTCTGCTCTGGACGACAGCGCACCTCTCCTACTCCGGAAACGCCGTCGAGGTCGACACCGGAGTCAACCAGCGCACTCCGCAGGCGCGGCGCGTGGTCGAGGAGCTGAGCCGACTGGGAAGGCCGAATGAGCCGGTGTTCCTTGCTTCAGACACGAATGCGATCGCCACCGCGATCTGGGTCATCGGGAACGCAGGCTATCTGGACTCGTTCACTGCGCTGAACCGGCAGGCGCCGCCGACGCATCCCGTGATCCCGAACCCGTTCGCCTCGACGGTCGGCACGCCGAAGTCGCCGATCGCGAGCCCCCAGAAGACCATCGACTACATCTTCTTCCGCGGACCGGTGCGCTCACGCAGCGCCGAGGTCGTCGAGTACTTCCACCGCGGAATCGCGCCCAGTGATCACTATCCGGTTGCGTCGACGTTCGCCCTTGGTGGGACGTGATGGCGAACCGCACCACAAGTTCCATCAATCAAAGGAGATTGCCATGACATCGCTTCGTGCGAGGTTGCGTTCGGTCGCCGCGGTGGCGACGATCGCCGCCCTTGCTCTCGGAGGCTGCTCCAGCGGCGGTGGCGCCACCGGCGGCGCCACCGCAGAGCCGCTGCCCGATGACCAGCAGAAACTCGTCTACATCCCGTCCTACGGCTGGGCGGGCTCAGACATCTCGCAGTCTCCGCTCGAGATCGGCATCAGTATGGCGATCTCGCAGACCCTCGAGGCGCTGATCACGCTGGACAAGGAAAGCAAGCCCCAGCCGAAGCTGGCCGACTCGTGGGCATGGACGGATCCGACCACCCTCGTCTTCAAGCTTCACCCGGGCGTCAAGTTCAGCGACGGCCAGCCACTCACTGCGGCCGACGTCAAGGGCTCGATCGAGCGCTACATCGGGTGGGGCGCGGCGCTGAAGACGGTGCTCGCTCCGATCACGAGCGTGACGGCGACCGATGACCTCACGGTCACGATCAAGACCTCGGCGCCGACCGGCACCCTGCTCGGCGTGCTATCCCTGGTCCGCATCGGTCAGGGCAAGTTCTCGCACTCCGACACCACGATCGCTGCCGACACCGCGTACTGGTCGAAGCCGATCGGCACCGGCCCGTTCATGATCAGCGACTACGTTGCCAACGACCACTTCACTTTCACCAGGAACGACAGCTACTGGGGAACGAAGGCGAAGCTGAAGACCCTCACGATGAAGCAGGTCACCGACGTCAACGGCAAGATCACCGCCCTGGCGAATGGTGAGGCGCAGGTCGTGGGCGACGTGCCTTACGACCAGATCGCGCAGGTCAAGGGGATGTCGAACGTGCAGTTCACCCAACAGGACAGCCTCAACTACTACTTCCTGTGGTTCGACAACAAGAACCAGTACCTGAAGGACCAGCGGGTCCGACAGGCGATGTGGCAGGCGCTCGACCTGCCGACGATCCAGCAGCAGCTGTTCGGCGGCACGGCCTCGGTCATGACCGCATACTGTCCGGTCGCTGCGTTCGGCTGCGTCGCTCCGTCGGCCGGACTCCCGAAGTACGACCCGGCTGGTGCCAAGAAGCTGTTGGCAGACGCCGGGTACGCGAGCGGCTTCACCGTCGACGTGATCTACAGCACCGCGAATGGCGCCGGGTTCGCGAACATGATGCAGGCGTTCATCTCGGCGTGGAAGGCGGTCGGCATCACGGTGACACCGAAGGCGCTGGATCCGGCGACCTGGCTGAAGACGTTCAGCACGGTGAACCCTGACGGCACGCACGGGTGGAACATGGACATCCAGCCGAACCAGACCATCACTGGTGACGCGGACTACACGATCTATCGCCTGTACAACTGCACGGCAGCCCGTCTCGGCTACTGCAACAAGGATCTCGACAAGATCACCACGCAGGCCCAGCAGATCACCGACCAGGATGCTCGTCTGAAGCTGTACCAGCAGGCCGCGGACATCATGGCCAAGGACACTCCGGCGGTCCCGCTCTTCGAGATCAAGGTCAACGCCGCCACGAGCTCGACCGTGAAGGGCCTGGTCATCCCGCCCAACGAGTTCATCGATTTCAGCACCGTCTACCTGACCCAGTAGGTCCCGCCGAGTCGGTGTGGGGGAGGTGTCTGCACGCACCTTCCCCACACCTTCCATCCCGGGTGCCCTGACGGCCCCGAGCCGGCGAACGCAGGCACCCAAGGACGACTGAGAGGCAAGGCATGGACAGAGTCCTCACCTACGATCGCGGCCTTGAGCGGTTCAATCCGCTGGCCCGCGTCCTCACGTACGACGACTTCGACGACGGCTTCAACGGCTGGATGGACCTCACGCCGAACTACGTCTACGACAATTACGAATCCTTTGAGTCGCACGTCGACCTCTCGAGCTGGGCACCGACAATGCTCAGCTCCGCGGCGATGCGGTTCGCGTCGTCTCACGGCTCGATGGAGGGCACGTACTCCCTCAAGCTGACCACGGCGCCGACTGGCGGCCCGCACACCGAACCACCGCGACCGGGCAGCATGGGGCACGCCATCAAGCGTCTGTCGCGCTTCGGCGACCCGACGAAGATCCAGATCGAAACGTGGTACGCCTACACGCCGGCGCAGGACCGAGTCGGTCTGGGCGAGGAGGACATCCGCGCCTTCGGGTTCTTCTTCGACGTGCAGGACTCCGAGTACCGCTACATGCCGGGCGTGCGATATGTGAACTCCCTCGGGGGCAACCTGGTGAAGAAATGGCAGTACTACAAGGTGGCCGAAGGAGTCACCCCGGAGGACTGGAACTTCGGGGTCAGGGACGGCTGGTGCGTGCCGGGAGTCGACAACCAGTGGTACGGACGCCGATTCGAGGACGGTTCGGCCGACGGGTATCAGTGGGTGCCTGGCGGGGAACAAGATCTGGGCTCCTCGCTAGATCGTGTGGATGGTGGGTAGGAGCAAGCGGCCGGCGATGAGGTAGACGATGGTGATCATCTTCTGCTTGTTGCGGTAGCCGCGTGCCTTGCGTTTGGCCGCCTGGACCAAGCT
>JAABUS010002732.1_pt1 | contig 31877 bp, 31 predicted proteins | sample 5560161 | NCBI WGS metagenome assembly JAABUS01 (sample SAMN10711885, study PRJNA513376) | rock metagenome | isolation source: Antarctica rocks | place: Antarctica: Victoria Land, Trio Nunatak nord | collected 2016-01-04 | reverse complement strand
CTGAATATTACTTAAATAGAAGCTCTTGTACTCATCTTCTTCTGTATTCTTAATATTCAGTTATAGCTATTTCTAAAGATCAAGCACTATTCAATTCTGACTTTCGCTGATTGACTCATCTAGACACGATTCTGACAATAAGTAGTATAAAGTTTCATGATGTTAAGTGTTATGAAATAATCAATCTTGCAGTTCTTTGCTTGCATGATGAGATCTGAAATTTTGATGTCATCAAAGCTGATATATTCTTTTGAATTCAAAGATTGAGAAATATACAAACATGAAGTCAAACAGACTAAAAATACATTTTATTATTTCTAACTGTAACTGAATGATATTACTCTGATCAGATTCTGAGATAAATGTCTGTGCATGCATTAATAATGATGAATGTTTTATCAAAGTTGCTTTTCTTAAAAGAGAATTTCATAGAATTAAACTTAATGAAATGTTGAAGAATGTCATATTTTAAGAGAGAAGATGCTGATTATCTTATTCATGTGAAGAAATTTAATTCGTGAAAAGAATTCATGCTTATGCAGTCACATCAAGAAAAGAACTTTTGTCTATAAAATAAATCATCACAGAAGATAGTTATCAATGAACAAAGTTTGAATGCAAGAAGAATAAATGTAAAAAAGCATATTTGTACAAATAATTTTGCAGCAACTAAATGAAAATGCAATTGATAAATCTTTTTATTGAAAATAGAAAACAGTATGAAACAGAAAACAGTACTGTTACTCATGTGATTAGTAATCTTTGCATTTATTCAAAGTTAGTGAATGAATATTTATTCTTCGCTCACTTCTTTTCTTCATTCATATGCTTTATCAAAGATATATACTTCTACTAAATAATCAATATATGCACATATTCACTTTGATTTTCATATATCAATACTTTTGATATATGAGAATCAGAGTGAATAAATTCATATGAATATCTTAAGTGTATAGTAAAATTTGTTACGAGCGTATCAAGGCTGAACAAGGCTGAAGCTCTAATCAATTCGCAGTGAACGCTAGCGAGTTCTCTGCGTAATGATTAGAGCTAATCAGCGAGCTAGTCAGATATGACTCAGATATGACTCAACACTCTTTTTCTTTCTCAACACTCTTTTCTTTCACCAACATCTTGTTCATCTACATCACATTCTTCTCGTGTCACAAATACATTTCTTTCGAGCCTAGCGCAGTCTCTGAACATTACATAAATAGAAGCTCTTGTATCAATCTTCTTCTGTATTCTTAATATTCAGTTATAGCTATCTCTAAAGATCAAGCACTACTCAACTCTGACTTTCGCTGATTGACTTATCTAGGCACGATTCTGACAAAATTATATATTTAATAGATTGATTCTTTCACAGAAAGATAAAAGAAAGAAGATGATTTATATATCTTTAGAATCAAAGCGAAAATATTTAATCATCAAGATATGTATGCAAAATGTAAATATACATTCGTGAAATGTAAACATATCTTCATAGATATGTATGATGTATGAACATTTCTACGTACATATTTCATTTTCAACAAGATCGACAATGATCATGAATTTCAACTTCATTTGACTTAGTAGTTACAGATATGCAGAGATGATTGTTTTAAAAGATGTACTATAGGCAACAATTTCTGCATATATGCAAAGAATTCAAATCAGCGAAGAAAATTGATTTACAAAGTCATCGATACAAGATGATAGATTAAGAGTACTGTCAATGTGTAGCAGTCATCAGATTCTACAAGTGCTGAGACAAGATGAATGTAATCACTGAGAATCATTGAGAGAGCTGAACAGATTTGATATGAATGATTGATATTGTGTAGACTAAATAAAGATTCACATTCATTGTTACAATCTGCATCAAGTGATGAGTACGATTAGCTGCAAGATTATGTCTTCTCTTTGAATGTTTAAATCACATATTCTATTATCTCACGCAACATTTATAGATGATCAACTAGAAATAGTCAAGACTGCATCATCTCATCTATCACAGATAAGTCTTTAAGTATTTGATTCATACTGTATGAGTTGAACAGAGCATTGATTTAAATTCATCTTGAAAGAAAGGTTAGATCACGTGATGAAAGTTCTTCAATCTGGCTGACGAGGGCGTCTATAGACGCACGCTAGCCGTAGGCGGTAAGTCGTCGTCGTCGAGCCTGAGAGAAATTCTCGGCTTTTGGGTGAGTCATCGCTTCGCTGATTCATAATGTAACGTTTGAAAGAAGTGATCAGAGTCGTTCCGTTACAAGAAGTCGTGATCTTCACTTTCAGTAGCTGAGATTCGAAGCTCAAGCAACAAAGTACTTCTAAAACTCTCTCTTTCAGATTATAATGACCCTCTACTCACTGAGAGGTCAAAGTCTTCATCTCTTCTTCATCTATTCTCTGCAGACAGATCAGTATGTACATCGCAACTCGATCGCCCTTTAAGACGATCATCTCGCGACGAGTTCGATCGACGTCATGTTCTTCGTTCCTTAAGACGTAGCTGTCACTCAGCACACTCTTAATGCGAGTCTTTCAATACTATCAAACAGCTGTGAATATTGCAACAGTCAAAATGGCAAAGACGTAATTGACTGTATCAGCACTGAGTTAACGTCTCTCTCTTGTTGTGTCTTGAAAGTCTTACTAGAGAGCAACAACATCATCTCGACGTCAGTTCTGTTGATTGATGTTGACGCGCAATCAATGCCATAGATAGTTCGGCAAGGGGTTATGGCTTAAGGATTTCAAAGGGAGATACATCGCTCGATTGATTTAGCTGCTTTGCCCTTTGCAGTAGATGGTGGCCTCGATCTCTTTTCGAAGACGTACATGACCATATATGCAATGCGAGTTGACTCAATCGGCATCAATTACTGGCTGTTGAAGTCGGTACGAATCCCTCAGCCGTGTACGCAGTAATGTGTGACCCAAGCTCTTATTTATGTCGCTCGCTCTTTAGTGGCCATGGGGCCGGCGACGACGAGGTAGCAGATGATTGGCTGCAGGCGCAGCAGGTAGATGTAGAAAGCGACACTACAACTCTAAAGCCCTCATAGCCAAGTAGATTCATAAAATCAAATCTAGTTCCTTCAAAAAATCTTAGAGACTAACCAGATGAAGCACTTCGATACAAATTTATGACTGGTAAAAAGATACATCTGAAATGAATATTTCAGGAATCCCAATTGGGAAAGCCACAGCAAGAGGCGAGGCATAAGTAAAGCAGGGTCATCTGAAGCGAGTACGATATCTCAACAAAAAGAAACTTACTCGTCATCACACAATTCACCCATACCAGGGTTTCAAGCGGTTCGGTATGGGCCAGTCTCAACACGAGTCTGCTGTTATGCTCAGAGGTCAAATCTGCGGATTGTTGTCGTTACCAATGACTTTTTCAAGCCCAATGATTACTTTTGGGTGGGGAGTCGGACGCATTTAGAGAGTATGTGCTATTCAGCTGCGATGATGGTAAAATTTCTTGTGTTATACTATTGTACACAAAGGAGACGATAGATCAAGTACCAGGAAGAAGACCGTTGTTACATTGAACCGCTCTTCGCTCTACACACTCATCTTTCAATAGCTTTGAGAAGGGGAACCATCTCTATCTTTCTTCTCCCTCTCTCGTAAGATTGACGATCAATACAAATCATTTCTCAACTTTGATGCCTTCTGTGTCCTTGAATCCAAGTACTACCCTAGATACCATGAAGTAACCGTTTACGGTCACGGCTACCTGCGTATCTCAAAGAAATGCCAATATGCATGCTCAATACGCCGATAATAGAATATTTCTTCGAAGAATACAAGGAAACGTTGAAAGAATGATTACTCCCTCGAACACTTAACGATCGATGTGCTATGTGTGCATCTGTTGTGAATTGCGTTGTATTTATCGCTGTTGCATCGGATGGAATAGCACTTGCGGGCGCAACTTTGTTGTAGCACTTGCAAGAGGATGGTGATCATGCGCTCACAAGGCGGTGTGGCGGCGACTATATGCGGAAGTAAACTTGTGGCGGTACATACACATTGGTGCCTCCGTTTTGAGCAGTTATTTAGTATATATTGCCACCTGGGGGACCCAGACAAAACCCACCCCATTCACTCGCCCCGCCCATTTCCCACCCTATTGCCCACCGTATTTGAGCTCTAACTAACCTAGAACGGGCTAGTGCGCCATGGGAAAAACGAACGCGTAACCTCAGCTCTAGGCGGTTAAATACTTCTAATGTTTTCTTCTTCAGACTAGCTTCTAGCCAAAGCTCGAGGCGTGGTACACAGATATGGACGGAGGGAAGGTTTCATCTCAGGAAAACAATTCTTATCTACATTGATCAGATCGTCTAAATATAAAACGACGTGTCTTGGTATACGAGGACACGAGGGTAGATAGGCATACAGATATATTTGACTAAACTATGTAGTAGGTAGAGCATACGGATGAAGAAGGAAGGAAAGAAGTGGGCGAAGGGTAAATACCCATCCACTAGCGCCGGATCAATGCGGAGATTACTAACCACAGGGGTAACAGTACCGTTCCCTGTTTCCACCATTTCCAACAACGTGAGCTCTGTTGAGCAAGACAGTCGCAGATGTACAGATCTATCAATTGAATAAAAAAGATCGAAGGTTACGACATCGCCTTCTCTGACACTCTAGTTTTCGACAGCAATACATGCTACTCTGAGGAAGATCGTGAGTGGGCTCGATCTCTCGATACGGAAGGGAACGAGAAAAGGCGAGCCTCTGATGGTCGAAACGATATGAGGGTTGGCAAGAGACAAAAATCTTAGCTTCTTCGAAGACGAACGTATTCTGTCCCTCGAGCCAAAAGCCTCTACATGCTCGCAGGATTCACTTCGACGTCACAATTTCTCGGGCCTTGCTGCTTCTCATCGTCGTCTCATCAAAGAGCGGTTCGCGGTTAGAAACGACTCACGAACTCGCACTTCGCGAGAATATACGTTTTGAAGGAGCGGCAAAGACATAGTACAGAAAGGAATGAGTGGGCTGATGTCTCTACCATCTGGCGCCCTCGAAGATCTTCGCGACGATAGCAAAAGAAAGGGGGGGCTACGAATCAATCTTTTAATCACTTGACGACCCTGAACGTAAGAACAAGGAGTCGCCTTCCTGCGCGTCATAGTCAGGCAGTTGCTCAAATCTGACGCCCTCATCACGTTCTTCGCCCCATCGCCTCAGCGCTCCTTATTCAGAAGAGTAGGCCCTAGTCGGTCTGCATTCACCAGACAGAGCGCTTCGGAACTCAATCGTTCAAAGTGCGGCTAACTACTCATGGAAACTTCGCAGCGAGAGAGCTGTGATATTCAGCTAGAAAACTTATTGCCAACTGTGACTGCTGGGCATATTGATCTCGGATGGCTACATACACCAGTATCATATCGCATATACACAAATCAGCGGCGAGTTTCATACCATAACTTCGACAGCTTCGGGAAAGGTGATAGTCAGTATGTTCTGACCTATACTTCGCGATTTACTTATGCGATTCAGGTTGTGCCGAAAGACTGCACGGTCGGGCTCGTTATTGGGGTGCTGAACAGATCCCTATACCAGCTGATCATCTCAATATGATGAAATTTCCCTTCTGTAATAACCGGAATACAGAATGGTATTGAAGGCTAATACATGGCAAGGAAGGAACGCAGTAGAAGGCGTCTGTTCATGAATCAATATCGGTTCCTAGATCAGTCAACTGTCGGGCAGCCTATATGCAGGCCTTGCGAGATTGATGAGTGGGTTATTAACCCTGGGTTTAGCTGGAGTGCAGTCAATGCGCGTATTGGGTATTCGTGTAACACATTCAACTCGATATTCAACTTCGTAATGCCTGCTTCGGTGAGACTTTTTTCAGTGGTTTCGTCACCGACAGTACCGTTCGATGATTATGTAGCAGGGCGGACGGTCATGGATGAGAAGAGTTCGAGTCGATCCGACTAGGTCTAACGGCGATTGAGATGACCATTGATTGCTTTTTACCGCATATTGGGAGCCTTATATACCAGATTGCGACATCAAGAACGGGTCCCGCCAACGAGGTGAATCATAAGCGTCCCCGGCCTGCACCTAAGTTGTTGACCTGAGAGCTAACAAACAGAGTCGGCTTCTCATATTCCATTCGTTCTTCTACTGCTATAATCCTGTCGTTCACTTCTAGTCAGTTTTCAACGCATATAGTGCAACGTGCATACCTAAGGTTTTAGCAGACATTCTTGATTATAGGCTTTCCCCAGATGATGGGTAGATCGCCCAACCTACAACAAAGACTGTGAACAAACGAGACGCCCCGCATCAATTTATGAGTTCGAAACTTACCTGTTTGGATTCTCACTCTAATTAGTAGAGAGAACATGTATGTATGAATTGACTATCTTTTGATGCTAGAAAATAGAAACACTCTATTCATTTTATTCCTTGTGTAGTCACGTATGGAACGTTTCCCCCGTCGCTCCAACCACAAACAAACCAAACAGTACGAGAAACAACTACAGCATGCCTATTATTAGTTCTGAGACTCTTGCTCAAGGTAGTGGGTCGTTGCTGCTTAAGCCAGGAGACACGGTTCCTTTCTTTTTTGTAGGCATACTGGACGTCCTTTCGGTTCAAAACCTAGATTCTTACGTGGTGATTGATTGATCCATGAGATTCGCAGAGAGAATCTTTCGATTATAGTTACAACTTCAACACGTTCATAACTTGTTTATGACTAATCCAGATTACAGATGAAGCACTTATCGGAAGGTCCATAGGTGAACGTGTGAAAGTTCACTTGTAAAAAACAATACTCGTCTATCAAAACATTAGAGTTGGTTAACCGAATTCTACAGCTCATCGATCCGAACTCAGACTGAAGACCGTGTTTCTGGTACAACGAAAGGCTCTTTTCCAGTTAAAGTATACTAAGCAATTGTAGCTTATTTGAGGTATGGAAACATGGTAAGACACAGATCAGTGAAAGAGAATTCCTGCGGCGAAAGCGGCAAGAGAAAGACATCGTGTCAATGTGTCAACGCCTTACGATGTCTGAATGGGAGCATAATTTCAGAACAGACAGGAGGAGGTATACTGTTCTTCGTATTCCTACGCTAACACCGAACTGGCTAATTGATGGTTATTTTTTACAGCTCCGTACAACCAAGTACTTGTGTCTTGAGAGCAACTTTGACCTCTTCTAAGGCGTCTCTATTACCAATTGCAACTAGTAAAACCCCCGAAGGTCTCGTCGTCGATAATGGTCCTGTCTGCCTGAACAAAAAACGGCGATTGGATCGGACAGACAGCGAAAATGGTAGACTGTCCTCTTTGCAACATGAAAGGGAGCACAGTCGCGAGTGCCGTGGTGTTAGGCAGCATGGGCCTGGTCCAAAAAAATCAAGGGAGGACTTCCCATGACCGTATGAACTGATTGGTAGACATAAGCAAGAAATGATTCCACCCATTCAGGCTCAGTTGCGTAGGCACTCTCACACTGGCAGAACATGGTACTGAAGTACAAACGGGCTTGGGAAATTCTCGATCAGGGTTAGTACTTCATGGCAACGACTGCAACACACTGGCACGATTTTTTTTAAAGGATGATACCGTTGCCGCCCACTTTCCTATAGGATACCACTGTGCCCTATGAATAGTGGGAGGCACATTTGCATCTAAATTTAGCTTTTGCTGCTGTTCCTCTTGCTTTCACCCTTGCCCTTCAATTGCATTTGCGTCTGAGACTAGCTTTTGCCATTGTTGCTTTTGGCTTTCCCTTTGCTCTTTGACCGCGGTTGGACCTTGCATGAGCTTTTGACATTTTGTCCTTTGCTCTTACTCTTCCTTCCTTCTCCAACACGCTTTGCGTCGGATATCAGCTTTTGCTGTCGTATTCTTTGCCTTGCTCTTGTTTTTCTAGCACGCTTGCTTCGAACAGAAATTTTTTGTCGTTGTCTCTCCTGTCCCATGTGCTTGGTTATCCAGCACACTTGCGTCCGACGTGGGAATAGAACGTCATGATGGCTGGCAAAAGTCTTCAACCCCAGGGGTGATAGATGAGCTATTGGCTGTAGACAAAAGTTGACCTCAGTTATTCCAGCTGTTCGAAATTTTATCCATTTCAATCTCTCTAAGGTTCGTGACATCGAGCTTCCCTGGCTCATTCCATCGAAAATGCAGCCACTTGAGCCTGATGCGAGCCGTCCCTTTGTACTTGATCTCTTTTTCCGTCTCGAGCCTTAACTCTTCGTCATGCGCTTGAGCCCGCCACATTTCGAGAAAATTTTCTTGATGAAGGATGGAAAAGAGACAGGTATATTAAAGTGTCTTGCGACCTGATAATGCCTGTACTTTGTATTGCGCGCCGTTTCTGGCAGAGTTCAAACAGTGCTGCCCTTCCCCCTCCCCGAAACTGTTTCCCTTACTGTGCTTTAAATAGTTTCCTGACCATTTCCAGTCTACTCATAGATCGCACTGTTGTCGGCACTCCATCCTCTTATCGACTGTATTTCCGACCCAACAATCACACCAATCTCCAAGCATTTCCTCATTCCCCACGAACATCCAGCATGAGTTCTCAACCCTCCAAGCGCGACACCTTGTTCAACAAGGGGGATCTGAGAGCGGCCGAGCAGCCTACTTCGGCTGCAGAGCATCATGGCAATGTCACAGGACCGGAACGACATTTACAGGAACACACCAATGAAGAACAGTCCTGTGGCCCGAGAAATCGTCCAACCAAGGCTGACCAGGTCAACAACAACGCCAATTTATCCACGGGGCACTGTCTAATAGCCTTTTACGATCAAACTCTCGGCCGGCGATATGTTGGATTATTCGATCAACAGTTTCGTAAGGAACGCCCCTTTTCCTGAGAACTTCGCAGTATGACAGCATGAATGCTCATGTCCCTGACATGGTTCTCTTTCGGGTATGACCTTGTTGCAACCAGTAAAAGCTTGGATGACCTTCTCGTATTGTTCTAGTATCGGTCTGTCTCTTGCGCCATTCAGTGGCCTTGGGAGTATTCCATAGAAACCAATCCGCGGCCTCAATCTTTCGTGGTTCTTTTGCGCGTGCTCCTTTAGATTGTCTACACTGGGAAGTGTTTATAGATTGGGACGGGGATAAGTCGAACATGGACTTTAAACCTTACCTCGACATCAAGCCAGAGGCGTTACGAAACGTTCTCAGGGGCGTTTTGAAGGACATGCCATGGTTGAGCCTTCCGAAAGATATGCCAACGGTAACGACAGCATCTCATTGCAGTGGCTAATCATGTCCAAGGTCGATCCACACTTGCTCTTGCACTAAGTCACGGAACTCAGGCTATCTCGCTACGGCCGTAACGCATGTTGATCTGCTGCTTCAGTTCATGAACGACTACTTCGGCTCTAATGTCCGAAGGCTCAAGTCTTTATTCCAGCAGACCTTCTCTGGGCTTTGTTCAAGCCTCGCAGGCGACGGTTTATGCACTGTCGAAGAAGATCGCGGACGAGATATTGAAGGAGATTGCAAACGGGCGGGAACAGAATGGGTAGATACTGTAGAGACAGAAGAAAACACACCACAGGTCATTGCACGAACAGAAAGATGTGAATTCCTCGAGTTGACAGAGAGGGGGAAAATCCCGTTTCATCCGCTGTGATCCTTTAGTTCGGACCCACGTGGTTCTGTTGATAGCCTCTCCTTACTATATTACTTAGACACCTTACTCGCACCTAGCTCCAACTCCACCTCTTTGCATTGCTATCGACAACACTTCCTACGATACAAATAGTCTGAGTGCGTCCACGGCATCGCCAGCCACCCTTTCTCCTACTCTCCAATATACTCTCGTAGCAAAATTTCAGTTTCTAAGAATTCTTTGATATTCTGTCAAGGTTGTTTCAGCAGTCTCGAGCCAAGGGATCCTGACTCTATATCCGACGCCGCAATCATACTTTTTGCTTATCGTGTATTCCGACAACGAGAGCTTTTTCTTATAATCTGCGTATCAACCGGCTACGCTTTGTCCTTTTCATCATGATGTTGCTGTGTCCCAACAAGAACCGACGAAGTGAAAATTGTGGCCTATGGGGAGATATTTGGCGCCATCCCAGTCGAGGATCGCAGTGACTTGCCCAGAAGCCGCATCAACAAAGTAGTTGAACGGCGTCATATTCATGTGAGTCAGAACAATGGGGAGTTTTGCAAGATAAGCGTCCTGCGGTCGAATTTTCGAGATTCATGCTGTGATCCGGCGCTTCAGGTCTTTGTTCCGAAAATTGAAACAATCAACACTCAACTTTATGTTAGAAAGAGACGTATTAACGAATGAATGGTCCGTGAAAAATTGCGCCTTGTGTGTCAAAGCCTTAGCAAGGTCACCGACGGTCCTCAACCGGTGATCCAAAGACAATAGCTCCTCTCTAGCCGTGAGGAGTCTGAAATATGATATGCCTGGAGCTAGTGGAGAGGTGTATACGTAGAGTCCGTCAAAAGTTCCTTGAAACAGCACCAACGGTGCGATTTGACCATGGAGCTCATGAGCTTGTGTGTTGCCCCAGAGATTAACTTTTTCGTGACGAAATTGTATGACAGTATGCTCGCCAGTGGAAGTAGGATTATGGTGGTCCGCGATACAAGTATAACTGAAGCTACCTTCCGGGCTGTTCGCGAGCTGGTAATGAACAAAATCCTATTTCTGCCGGTCGTCAGTCGAGGGTTCGTAGTCCAAGTGGACTCGACAACTGTCCCTCCGAAGGGCACTTCAGATAATGATGGCCAGATTAGCAATAGCTGTCAGCTTGGCACGTAATCGATGCTCACTCGGGTTCTGAAAGTATCGAAGTTAGCCTAGAATAGCCCGCACAATGTCGAGCTCATCAGGTTTAGTAGATATGTTGGATGTTCCGGAATGACCATGTGGATCAAGACGATTGAGTTTATCAATCGTAGTCAACTGCCAGGATAATTCTTGACTCGGATTTGCGGGCTGGATTTCTGAGATCGCGTTGAGGATGGAATCCATGGTTTGTAGTCCAGACGGGTGCTCCACCGCTGTCGTAGGTTCAGCGAAATATCGTCGCTGTATGATAGAGACCGTCTTCGATGATATGAAGTCCTGGATAGCGTATGCCCTTAAGCAGACGGAAACAGCGCTCTCGGAAGATAAGAACGGGTATTCGAAAATACCACTAGCCTTGCACAACTGGTCTCGAATAACATCACTGTTCAGCTACAAGAAGTGTGGCGGCACGAGCAATGATCTTGCTTTTGGAAATAGGATCGTCCCGCTTCTTTGGAGGCTTTGGAACGTAGATATGCCTACCCATGGAAGTTCACCCCCGCCAGTGTGGGCAGAGAAAGATGAGAGAAAATCTGGATCATATCCAAGTCAATAAGTTCTCAGTAAATCTCTCCTCGATCACGACTGTGGCTCCTCGGGGAAGCTGTGTATCGCTCCGTTGCATCTAGCAGAACAAGGTTGCCCATTGATGGACCGTTGATGGGCCATTAGGTTGCCACGTCGAACGTTACGAATGCTTCTTTTGTTGCCATGCGTTTCGTCACAATATCGTATGCACGACTCGCCGGAAACAGTGTTAAGTAAAGAGCGGGCTCAAATAACAAATGACCAGGTCAAGGAGTTCGCATGCACTGCATCGGTCGTGTGAAGGAGGGAGGGAAAGACGAAAGAAAGGTTGGCTGTGTATACAGGTGGGGGTAGCACAAGGCGTTCTAGTGAACACAGCTTTCGGTGTTTGACCTGGAAGAAAGACGGCTTGGAGGGCGTTAAAGAAGGATGATTGGCTAGGCTTTAAAGACAAAGCCTCCAATAGCATTCCAATCTCTCCTCTTGGCGTCCAGCCCCTGGCACTGCGTTTATCATTGTGATATTCTCTTGGTATACGAGGACACGAGGGTAGATAGGCATACAGATATATTTGACTAAACTATGTAGTAGGTAGAGCATACGGATGAAGAAGGAAGGAAAGAAGTGGGCGAAGGGTAAATACCCATCCACTAGCGCCGGATCAATGCGGAGATTACTAACCACAGGGGTAACAGTACCGTTCCCTGTTTCCACCATTTCCAACATATTCGAACACACCGGTCACACTTTCAAAAGAAGAAATTGAGCCTCATAGCAGACTTATGAATGGAAATGGATTACGTCCTTATCTCCTACGTACGAGTGCCAAGCTCTCAGGTCATGTGTTTCTGACCGTAAGAAAGAAGCTGTTGGGATACGAGGTCATATGGGGGCATATTGATATATTGGCTGTTGCTGTTCTAGAAAGTAGGAACTACAGAGAGAGAACTCACGCGCCCTATAGGGCTAAGCGAGATTGACAACCACACAGGGGTAACAGCACTGTTCCCTGTTTCCCACAGAAGCAAGCTGTATTAATCTGACGAACACATACGTAATACGTTTCCCAGCAATCATTCCCCTCATTCCTGAACTAAAGTACTGACAATTGCAGCAGAATCACAATGATTGACGATGTCATGAAGTGAGTAATCACCTCAATTCAGCAAGCACAACTCTAATGGACCAGTGGGTTTGGCTCCGAACCATTCAGGTTTGTTGTCGATGGCAAGCCGATATACATGCATAGAACATTGGTCACCAGTGTATCAAAGCCACTTGATTGCCTAATTAATGGTCATATGTCCAAGGCGCAAAATGGTGAAGCAGGATTAGAAGAGGTTGATGGACCAACATTTGCTCGTTTCTGCCATTGGGCCTATGCGGGCTTTTACCCTGCTGCAGGGTTTTGTGATCGTCCACAAGACGTAGCACTGACTGAACACACTGGTGTGTTGAATTTACATGGAATCTGTACAGTTGGCTCACGGTTTCCACAGCAGGACCTGCCTTGATCGCACCCCTGGACTCCCCTTCGCCTCCACGGAGGTTTAAAAATCACAATTCCTCATTTGTCGAAGCACCTCGTCGACATAGAAAAGAAGTCATGAAAGAATCGTTTCTGGTGCTACAATTTTGCAAGCCGGACGATGAGAGTATCGCGTCGGCGCCCCGTGCCAACTCCGCGCCCTATGAAGATTACACGAACGTATTTCTATCTCATGCACACGTTTACGTCTTCGCCGAAAAGTTCGATATTCAGCCGCTGAAGAGGCTTGCCTTGAAGAGTCTGCATCAAACGCTTGCAATTTTCACTCTGTGGCCAGAATGTGTAGGGGATATTTCCGCTTCAGCTCGATTCGTATATAATCAAACGTCTGAGCCCGTTGATGGAGCCGAGCCAATGAGGAGTATGCTGAAGCGATATATCGGCTACGAGATGGATGTGTTGGTAGGAGCAGCCGGCTTCCGGGATCTGTTAGAAGAGAACAGAGAGTTATTGAATGACTTCTGTTCTATGGTGGAGCAAAGAATCAAATAGCTTGGAAAACGGTGGAAAGTATGGGAAGATCCATGTGCTGTCACGTTCTAACCCTTAAATTTACTTGCCATCCTACATTACTGCGATGTGAGCTGATTCCATTCCATGCATTTTCCATTACGATGAGAACATTGCTCCTGGATTTGGCTCCGACCCCTTTCGATGCTTATCAGCCATACGTACCTTGCTGCCCGAGTTTGAGGTCAGTTTCACGGTGCGCTTTGTGCAGTAGGCCTTTCCATGTGACCCGACTTTTCAAGACCACTAATTAGCCACACCATGTTCCCCTTTGCATGGCTATCCACCCATTATATCTTCTCTCAGAGCACAGACTTGTCGAGCCTCCTAAGTCCTTGCGTGCCCTTCAGATGGTTGTTGCAGAGTTGGCGATAGACCTTTCCTCTTCTTACACCTCTGCCACATCTTACGTCGGCTATTTCCGGGATTGCCTACCCGGTTTAGATATAAACGAATAAGTGCTGCGGCCGCACCTTTTGTCGATAGCCCTTAGATCTGCAGTCCGACAACGCGAAGCTTTTTCGCATTCGATTCAAGATGTTATATCACACGAGAAATGCTTCTCAAAGTTTACGATACAAGCTGTATCAATGCAGCGCAGTCATGAGAATTCCGTCAATTTGACGTAGTGATAGATTTTGAGAACCAGAACGTCGGTCGTTTAGCTGCAGCGATAACTTCTGCTGTTTTCATCAACGTGTCTCTCTGAGCCCTCTTAGAGTAAACGTCGCTGTAGAGAATAGCTGCAGATGATTCAGTATGATTTGATACAGATAGTAAGCGGATATAAATAGACAGAGATGATAGTTCAGAGTTACCAATGTAGTCCTTGCACATTAACTAATATTCAGGTGCATCACAATGGCAAATCGTAGCATAACTATTATTATTGTGAAATCACAATTCCGCTTTCATTGCGAAGTGTTATGCGTGTCATATCAAGGGACTTGAAGTTTAGCTCACTTTACCTAACATGCGAGATCACAACCTTTGTTTCCTTCACCTCGTCTTTCTGTACCGTTAACTTTCACCACTGCCATCGTTCAACGCTATCAGCTCCCACGTTTTATTCTTCTGTGTGTGTCTAGTGTGCTGTATGGTAGTTGTGATATGTTCGGTTGAGTGTTCTCACTGAAATCTGGATTGGTGGTTAGATAGTTGTCATCTAACAGTAAGATCACCTCAATTTGTCTCCCAGCAGGCACAGTCAGTTTCAGTGCTTCACCCCCTTAACATACCTCAAGGCCGCATCACTCTGCATAGATCACTGCTGATGAAAAGGTAGGGACAAGTCACCGACCGCCATGGAAACCCAAGGTGAAAACCGACCTCTCGCACCGACGTCGAAGGAAAGAATATGTCAGGAACTCAAGATATCCCCCGCCCAATACGAGGAGATATACAAATCCGCCTCGGAGCTGATGGACTTCGCCGGCATCAAAACCGCTAACTTCAAGGAGCCAGGTTCCAAAGAGCAGCTCAAGAGAATCATAAGTACAATCCGCAATCGCTTCGGAGGATTTTTTGATACTCTGAATGTCAATGGAAAAAGGACTTTCTTAAACGATTGCATCAAAGCGATTTGTTTGAAGGTTCCGGCCAACGCGAAGAGAATGGTGGAACATAAGATCGAGAAGGATGTACAATCGCGAAATTCTCTGGCCTATCGACCATCCCCATCTCCTTCTACGGAACTCTTTTCACACAGTACGACTGATACAGAAGACCAATGTGTAATTCTGGAGTTATTGTCGAAGGCTGATCCCGACTCGAGCATCATCCATATCATGGATAGCATCCTACCCGTGTCACTCAATCCCGCAAAGAAAATTTTACTGCAAGCTTCGTTCGAACTTTATTGTGACTTACTACGTGCAGGTGGCGTAGTGCTTGAGGGTCAAGAACTCTATGCTGTGATAGAAGAGAAAGCAGTGAAGGTGAGTAACGAAGCTGTATTCCGTGCAGCGTTGGTACGAGCAGTGTATCATCTCAAGCAAGTCATTGTGACGTTCGAGGTTCGATTAGCTAAAGACAGTAAGAACTCTGCTCGCACTCTATTAACTAACAATCGATTAACATGTGAGTAGTTCCTTCGTTAGCCACTTCCACGGAAAATGTCGCAGCGTTAGAGAAAGAGGTAGCAGATCTACACGTCGACTTGGAGAAGATGCGATCAAGGGGACAGGCCTTTCGGGAAGAATTGGCATTGCTGAAGCAGGATGAAAATAAGAAGGCTCAGGAATCGAGTACTTTGTCGAGAAGTGCACGGAAGCACAAGCGTTCGAAGCCCTTTGACTTCGATTGTGATGCCACGTCGAAGAGTAGCGATTCTTGCAATGAAATGTCGAATCCTAACCAGACTGTCGTCGGGCCTTCTCGTAAGAAGCGACGTACATTAGAACCACCATTGGAGAATGGGAATATTTATGAAGAGAAGCAGGATAGGGTTGTTATTGACTTAGAGAATGAGGTTCCGCGCCCGCCTCCGGGTTATGAAGACGGCTCGAGGTTGTTGATTGATGATGGTGGAGAGCAAAACCCTGTTGGCGAGCAAACCGTCGAAGAGGCGTGAGGAACGTCCTTTGAGTTAAATGTCGCTACCGTTGCTAACGAGACACGGCAGGATCCTCGCGCTCAAGAATTTGAGCCAATGCGAGCAATTGAATGTTCACAGCTGGAGTACACTGTGCTGTATGTTTAGAAGAAGCCCAACCCGTCGAGGAAACAACGATTGCTTCAAGATGGATGGTATAAAGACTCCGATCAAACCCTACCAACTTCGTGCTGCTGTTTGGATGCTGGAAACGGAAAATGGTGCCGCAAAGTCGGGGTTTATTGGCGATGAAATGGGATTAGGAAAGGTTAGTTGTCATTACAGTGAAGAGCAAGTCTTGACTTTGGGCTAAAGTCTGAGTAATGTAGTCTCTGGAAACGCTCGTCTTCCTTGTCTTGTCGAGATGGATTGCCCTCAACCGGAGTGATATCAACGCGGATGTTCTCCGAGGCCGTCAAGGGGAAACCTGTCGTCACCTACCTTCGGGCATAAAGCCGGCTTCGCCTTCGGAGAATGCATATTGTCCCTCACAGAGCGAGTGGCCTTTCCTCTGCGCCTGCGTACCTGCATCTCCAACTGCTCAGTTCTCAATATCTAAAGGACCTACCGTGTTATTTGCTCCTCGAAATTTGCTGAGCAACTGGATCAGACAGTGGAAGGAGCATGTGGAACCCCATTCTGGACTTGACATGCAAATCTTCATAGGCCACGGAACAGCACAATCAGAATTCAGGCTTCACCCAGATGATACTACAAAATCGCTCGTTCAAATTAAAGAAAAGGACGGCTATCATTTCCAAGGACAGGAGCGAATCGTAATACTAACGACGTCCGGATCCTATGAAAACCACGTCAGGAAACCTTTCCTTTTCATGGAGACCAGCGAAAAGGTGGTGTCGGTCGGTAAGACCGGGAAGACCAGAACTATTCCGCAGCAACAATTTTTCAATGGAATCCGGTGGGGCAGAGTGATAAGAGACGAGTTTCACAAGGAAAGATCAAGCCAGTCCAAAATGATGGCAATACTACGAGAGATAAGAAGTAACAATCCCGATATGAGGTTCTTCGGACTGTCCGGCACCCCTTGGGAGATTTCTCCCGAAGACTTGCAACAGTATTTGAAGGTCATGGAGTCGTCCAGTTGGGCAACTGACCAAGTTTTGTCCTTGGCAACAGAGGTTAATTTTAAAGCCCTAATTAAAGATTATCGCGAAGCCTCCACCAGTAAAGATATGAAGAAGAAGAAGCGGGACGTAGCTACTAAATTCAGCCACATCTTGACGAAGATCATGATCAGAAGGACGTCGGATTCGAAATGGTTCGAAGATTCAATAGCAGTCCTTCCAAACCATTATCACAGAGATGTGGATTGTAGCCCGGATCACACTTACGATCACTATATTCAACAAATGGCCGCCAAGATGCAAGAACGACTTCGTAAAGAAACCAGCGACAAAATTGAGAAGTGGAAGGTGTCTGGAAGAGTTGGCGGACAACCCAAGACGAGCAAGATGAACTATTTCGCCTATTCCCATATTGATAGAGCTTGCGCATCTATCCCTGGCCTCAGTAAACTGGTTGCGGAGAATCAGCTAAAGCTGACTTTAGGGGAGTTAAAGGATATGGACTTTGACAAGCACGATAACAATATTTTCATGCAAAACCTTGTCATGTTGGGCGAATCGTCGCCTAAACTTCAAGAGATAGTGCGCTTCATCCGACTGGAAATGAACCAGGACCCGCACGCTCAGCGTGAGAAGCTCCTTGTTATGAGCAGCCTGCCGATCACGTCTCACATAACAGCCAAGGTAAGTCTTTTTGATCAAACCTTGTAGCCGTGGAAATATGAATCCAGTGAAGAAATGTGACTAACCTTGTGGCAGCACATCGCCTTAAAGTGTCCCGAATTGCGAGTTGAACACCTGCACTCGATGATGCCTCCCGGCACTCGAAATCAGCGCGTATTAGCGTTCGAAGAAACAGTCAATGAAAAGGGACAACCAGAGTTTCCAGATTCAGCGGATATCTTAGTTTCGACTATGTCGTGCTTGGGTACAGGCCTTGATTGTGTGCGGGCGTTTCGAGTCATTCTAACGGATCCGAACTATATTAAATCCGAGGAGATTCAAGCGATTTTCAGAATTCGTCGAGTATCTCAAAAGAACCCATGTACGTATTCGATCCGGCTTCTAAATCGACGGTCGCACATCGAAAATACGATTGTTGCTGTGCAGGAGAAGCGAGAGGAATTTGTCGAGCTAACGTATGGTATCGTCGAGGACGGAAAAGATGATGACGGGCAGAATTCTAAGCTGATGGAGGTGGTAAAGTAGTTTGAATGTGTGGAAAGTGGCATCGTCGACGCTTGTGATGCTCTGAAAAGATAGATATGTGTGATTGAAGTATCTTAGCTATGCAGAGAATTCAAATGTTTCTTTTTGCACTGTGCGATTCTGACAGATGACATGTGAAATAACGTTTACATTAAAAGTCAAACAACACGGAATAAACATGTAGGCTGTCTTTGAATTGCAGCTCTGAAAGAGACTTACTATCGAGCTTCGGCTTCATTTGTTTGTATATATGTGTTTGGGCTTACTCAGCACGGCCCCCTAGGCAAAAATCTGCCCCAGAGGCTGCTCAGGAGCGCCAAGAACTCCCTCTATCCAAAGAGACCGAGTATATATGGAGTGGGTGGGTGGGGCAAAAGGGGATTTCTGGCCGAATCTAAAGGGATGAGGGTTGAAATTGGCTGGTGGCCAACCTATATATTCCCCAATAGCCATGCTCCCTGCTAGGAAGGGCTTGGGGGCGATTTCGCTTGCCGATAGCCCCCAGTCCTACTAGCTCGATTGAAGTTATACCTACCTGGCACGCGGGTAACAAAAAAAGCCCGACCGCAAAATCGAGTCCTCACCAAAATTACTGCTGATTCTATGAACCACGTTATCTTCACATTGTGAATTTGAACCAAGAAAATCTTAGAATAGAAGATTAAAAGAGTGACTACTAGACTGCGTAATGTTTTTAATTTATATAGAAGGGTTCACCCCCAGCTGGGCCAAACCCCCAGATGGGCCAGCCTTACAAGGCTACTAGCGTGTACACGCTTTTTTTCCTGAAGATATTGATTTTTTGACTCTATATCGTACTACCGACGTCCTTATGGCTCCCCCGACCCCCGGATCCTCCCAACCCTTGGAGCTACCACTAGAAGACGTGTCGAACTTGCCTATAAGCGTTGGAAGGAGGCAAATGGCGCCCTCTCCCGACGTAAAGCTGGTAGGCAACATGATGTCCCTAGGACTACCCTACAAAATCGCATTAATGGAGTACCATCGGCGTCAGAATAACATCTACTTCAGCAGAGGCTCTGCCCTAAACAAGAAACCGCACTAGTCAACTGGATCCTACGCCTACAAGCCTGGGGATGGCCTCCGCGGGTGGAGCAAACACGTCGAATGGCAGAAGAACTAGTATTAAAAAAGGATGATACTCAGGGAATTGGCATCAATTGGCCGCAGAAATTCATGCGACGTCACTCTAATATCAGAACGATATACATACCACCGCTGGATAAAGACGTGCTTTAGCTCAGGATCCTACTATTCTCGTCAATTGGTTCCAGCTTTTCCAACGAGTTCGAATGGAATACAACGTTCAAGATCAGGATATCTGGAATATGGATGAGAAGGGCGTTATGCAAGGCGTTATGGCCAAATTTCGGGTTATGGTCTCAGCCGATGAGAGGAAGAAGCATATGACGCAGTGTGGTAATCGGGAGTGGGTATCTCTTTTGGAGTGCATCTCTATGACTGGCAATGTCTTACGCTCCTGGGTTATCTTCAAGGGAGTTCTCCAACAAAAGGCTTGGAGTGAGGCATTTCCAGAGGCACATATCTCGACTAGTGAGAAGGGGTGGACTGAGAATGAGATTTATTTATGGTGGATTGAACAGTGCTTTGACAAAGAGACCTCTACTATTCAAAAGGGTGAATATCGCTTACTATGCGTTGATGGAAATGCTTCTCATATATCGACTACCGCGATTGAGTACTGCATTGCTCGTAAAATCATCATCTTATGTCTACCTCCTCATACTACTCATCTGCTTCAACCATTGGATGTGGGCGTATTCGCACCATTATCGATAGCTTACAAAAATCATGTTCATCGAGTGACGCAACTTGGTGCTTGCTATTCTATCGACAAGGTTGATTTTCTGAAGCTATATCGACTAGCAAAGCAGGATGCTATTACGCCTTTGAATATTCAAAAAGCCTGGGCAGCAACAGGGCTTTTACCTTTCGATCCGCAAGTAGTGCTCAAGCACTTTCCTCAGAAGCAGTCAGAACAGTACGAGCAATATAACGTCACGATTCGACCTACTACACCTCCCGAAGCAATCATCAGCTATACTAGCAAGAATGGTGAGACAAAGATAGCAATAACGCCTACGAACACGCTACAGATTCAACAGCTACTTCGTCGAGCTACAACAGAGGGAATTGAGCAGGTAGAAGTTCTCAAAAAAGTGAGCAAAGCTGCTTGTCTTGCAATGGCTGAGCGTACTATTCAGAGTACTACTACTAATGAGCTTCTGGAATTAAATAGAAGAAAGGAACGGAAAACTAACCGTACTAAAGGTAATTGGGGTAACGCCAGGGTTTTGAACCAAGAGGTAATCGATCAAAGAAAGGCAGACGCAGCAGACAAATTCAAAGAGAAGAACGCTCAGAAAGCGCTAAAAGAATGGAACAAGGAAGAGAAGATACTACGAGCTTTGGGGCCAGAGCTCTTTGCACCATCGCGAGTATCTATTACATCAAGGCGTCGTCCTCAAGCTACTCAAAAGTCACCTCCGGCAAGCCTATTACGATCGATCTCTTCTCCTCTACATCGTCGAAGAATGATAGTGAGGCTACAGGTCAGGGTGAGTATCCAGGAGCTACAGCAGGGTCGATGGTCTATAAATAAGGGACAAGAGCAGCAGGGGCAAGAGCAGGGGCAAGAACAGCCAATGGGAAGAGGGCAGCGTGTCAAGAAGCCTCGTAAAGCGTTTCTATAGCTTGTCAATTCCTCTGAAGTCAAATAAGTCGAAATCTGCAATAAAAAACATGTACACGCTAGTAGCCTTATAGGGCTGGCCCATCTGGGAGTATGGCCCAGCTGGGGGTGAACCCTTCTACTGCGACGCAACCGGACGCGAAGTGTTTCATACCTCTTGAGTCGGGTCCTCCGGTGTTGACTGACCTCATGTACGATCTGGGCGTCTCAACCTCTCTTGCTCTCGTGGACGTGATGTCCATCGAAGATCCAACTCTGCTCGGCGTGATATCACGTCCTGCCCTCGCCCTCATCCTCGTACTGCCAACTTCCGACGAATACGAACGGCATCGACGGTCTACAAAGAGAATGGTCGAAGTTGCCGAAGATCCGAATGCAGAAGAAGTCATTTGGTTTCGACAGACCATTGACAATGCGTGCGGTCTCTACGCAATCTTACACGCGATATGTAACTTCGGGACAAAAGATTTCATAGGTATGTCAGTCACACGTGCTGATGATTTCTTTGCATTGACCGAAAGTCACCGCATAGAACCCAACTCTTTCCTAAGCAAACTCTGCACTTGCTCAACTCATGACCGAGAGGCTTTGCTCAACGACTCGGCAGATCTCGAGACGATTTACCGAAATGCTGCCGTACGTGGTAGTACCCCCCCTCCGCCGGCTGAAGATGAAGTCGATCTGCATTACGTGTGCTTCCTCAGATCTCCAAATGGCTCAATCTACGAGATGGATGGCGATGCAAATGGGCCAGTCAAGACGGATATTGTGATAAAGCAAAATGAGGATATATTGGAAGCATCAGCACTTGAGTGTGTGAAACGCTGCATTGCTAGAGGGCATGCAGACGTAAATTTCGGTTTGCTTGCACTTGTACCGAATCTCGGCAATTTAGATTAGACGTATCGGACCATTTAGCATACCCCAGTATCTAATTTGATAGTTCATATTGTCGCAGACCTCAAAAATAGTTTCGCCCTGGAGCGTCCGCGTGTCCCAAGCCAATTATTCGCGACCGCATTGATAGAGCATGTCCGTGCCTCTGAAAAGACTCCACGACGCAGCGATATGGAGAGCGGTCCAACCTTCATGGTCTATCCCGTTGATATCGGCACCTGCTGCGAGTAAGAGTCTTACTGTTTCGATGATGTCGTCGTTCATCCATGCTGAGCGAGGTCCGGCAATCGCAAGATGGACAAGTGGCGAGAAGCCTTCGTCTTTATTAAAGCGAAACTGATTTGGATTGGCACCAAATTTCAGGAGCAGCTCGGTGGAAGCTGTAAGCCCGTACTCAACAGCCCACGCAAGGGGTGTCCTGCAAAGTGCGTCGGGCATATTGATGATAGCCGTAGATTCTTCTGGTTTAAGGGAAATCAGGTAATGACCTATCGACTTATACCTTGAGTCGATTTTTAGAAGCACTTCATGCAACTTGGTAAAGCCTCGGCTGGACTCATACTCTTCGCATACCTGGTCACAGGCTCCAGTGCTTTGGCCTCTTGCTTGGGATGCAAGCAGCCAATCGTTTATCGTCTCAACCGGTCGTAGAGGATCAGTCCCTCCGTTCTCAAAGGTTCTCAAAGAGCATCACTCACTTTCCAATCTCATCAGTTCTGCAGGCGAAGTCGTCGTCCTGCGCCCCTAATCTTAAGAGAGCATAATACATAGCCATGGCTTGTTCTCTTCCGGAACCTCTCCAGCAATAGTGAGCTGCATACTTGAACAATCGAGTCAGTAGATAACTCATGATTGCGATCATTGACTTACATAAAGAATGCCGAGCCCATAGGGATCGTGATCCCATAAGCTGCCTTCGCAGCGTATAAGAATATTATATACGCCACGAATGTCTCTCCCAGAACGTACATAAAATCGGGAAGCCATACGGTCTCTGACAGATCGGGATCGAGCTTCGGTCAAAATTGGCCTCAAGTGACAGGGCATCAACGATGTAGGTATCTGCTTGAGCGGAGGATTCACGGTGTCCTACATTTGGAACGAGATCACCGGTCTGGAAGACTTCGGTATACCCCAAACCTGCCGACGGTGGGAGATAGTGTTCTTCGCGGCCAAATGTCAACTTCCCTGGCTGGCCATCGCGTTTTACGTGCTCTGAGCTCAAAGCCGCTTTGTGAAAGCTGGGCTGACTTGAGATCTCGAAAAGGGTGTCTGGCGGAGTTTGAACATTTGCGCTGGAGATAGGGTTCTTTCGGGCGGTCACCGTCGCGCCTGGTGACTTTTCATTGCTATGAAGACGAAGTCCGCTGTTAGGAGGGTATGTTTCATTGATCCATCCTGAGACTTTTCTTTCAGTGGCGGCGTCTTCGCTATCGTCGCGCTTACGCCTGCGCTTTTTGCAGCCCCTTGTAAGGGGAGGTTCTACTTTGACATCTGCGATGTTTTAGCAGACATCAATGCGTGGAAGGTTCGACTCATATGTATCTCGTGGAGGTCGCATTGGAAGGCTTTACCCTCAAGTCGGGAGTAAAAAAGCGAGCCACGGTGTTTTGCAACGTATTTGAGGATTTTCACACGCTGGTCGTCGTCAAGGTTTTGCAGTCTCCATTTCCCTAAGGCGCAGAGGATTAGAAGAGCATAAGGCCAACCTATGGCTATTGATATAAGCCATAGATATTGCCTCGCAGCCTTAGGTTCATTGCGCTCCTTCTGAGCGTCACCCGGACCCGCTAGGTATAGATGCAAGTTATCCAAATAACGCTCATGACCTTCTGTGAACCCTTCGTTGTTTATGTGTTTGGCGGTTTTCCGAAGCATATCACAGGAATCCTCGAGTCTCGTATCATTCCAGGGCTTACGTCGGTCCGTGAGTTCAGCAAAGAACGTAGCTAGTGCACCGCGGAGGAGGATAATAATCTTTTCAATTTCAATATCTCCAAGGCTTTCGAATCTGGGCAGGCTCCGCCTTGCTCGCGCCCTTGTCGTGGCGATGGCGATCGCCCAACACCCCGTGGACAATAGTTGCCACGCTAATGGAGCGAGGAACAAGAGGCCAGCTATGGGCAGAAAACAGGACGCTGAGAGAGGGAGACAGGAAGGTCGAGGATCACTCTAGGAGGCGCAGGTGAGGGACGCGAAGGACAGCGATCCAAGAAGTCAAGGGGCAAAGTGCGCGCCTTCAAACAGGGGAGACGGTGAGCAGAAACGCAAGAAACAAGTCTCGGGCCAGATGGGTGGCATGGAAACTGGGCCAATAGAATCGATCATCGAAAACGTGAGGCTTCATCCAGAGGTGGGTTGAGGTCCGAGCGAAGGGTCATGGGACGGAAACGAGGAGCCGACAAGAAGCCCAGGCGAAAGAGACAAAGGAGATGAAGAGGAATGCTGGAAGTCGAGAGGGGACGAGCGATTATTTATGGACTGGCAAAGCGACGATGGGCTGTGCCGGCACGCTTTCCCCAATTTGAGGGGGCGCCAAACCCGGATGCGCAAACACCAGCGGGTAAATTAATAATATTTACGACTTACTTTCATGTCTGTAAAAGGTACGTCGTGGTCCATTTTCGATGACGCGGGTACAGCTACTAATGACAAGGAGAAAGACAATCTTTTTGGCAGCTGTTGCTGCGGCGAGGGCGGACAGTCCCTTCGGCGGCAAGTTTGTCAGTGCTAGACGTCAACCCACACTTGTAATAAGAAGACGTGCTTAGAAACATCTTTGCTGAAACCCAATCTTTACTATCAGGCCTCATTGAAGCTTTATGGGAATGTCACAAAGCTATATTCAACCTTCGATATTATTTTGGTGAGTCATTCACTGAGTGAAGTAATCATCAGCCTCTTGACACTTACCTTCGGCATCCCTACCGTCACATTTGAAGCATACGGTCGAGTATTGGCTGCAATAAGATTAGGTTTACCTAAGCCTTCAGCTATAGTCCACCATCAGCGACAGTACGACTGACGCTGTAGGCGCAATTGTGATCTTACAGGTACGACTGTATATGTCGCCGCACGGTCTTGAAACGTACGAAGCTTTACACACGAGTTCAAGGATTTCTTTTATTAGTGATCCCCCCAAAACACTCTCACATTGTGGACAGATTGACGCCTGGGCGTCACCAGCGCCTTGGACTAGGAATAGTGGAACAGTCGTACCTAATACTTAATGGTATAGCGCTGGCTGTCTTTCGTAAAGTCGAATTTTCTATGCTATCAGATGAAGGTACGTGGGATGGGTACCAACCAAGTCGGAACCATTACCAAATGTGACTGTTGAAGTATTCAAAGGCGCCGTATTCCGCAGTACAGCTCCCTCAGTATCCAAACCATAGGAATCCTGCAACCCACCATGGTACCTCCTTCGCCAGGAACGTCAGAGCCTTTATAGGCTTATAGCAGCATGAAGACCAAATTCCAGATGCGCGTCCTGCTGAGACGGATTGAGAACCCAAAAAGCGAAGCGGTGTGAAGGCTGCGAGACGCTCCGCTTTGATGGACGTGGAACCCGGCAGCGGGAAACGGCTCGGGCAAGCCCCTTCGACTGTATCCTAGGCAGGCGCCGTAGATGAAGAGAATCACTCTGGGCGGCGGGATATCCACAGTCAAAGCTTCCGCGACGAATATGGGAAAGGCTGAGATTTGACAGTTCATCAGAAAGATTGACAGCTTCCTGAACTTCACGGACGAACAGCAAAACGCTTTCACCGCCATGGTGTTAATTCGACGTCGTACTTCACCTGGCCGACTTCCTCGACATCATCGATGTTGGCAATCTGCTCACTCAGATGCTCCTCGAATCGATTGGTCATCCCATAGAGGTGTTGCCCACAGAGGTAATTCTGAGCTGCGCTGAAGCGAAGATGGTTTATAACGTAGGACTAGATAGTATGAAACTGTTATGAAGATTTTCTTCAAAGGCGTAAACCTCGTTTCCCTGAGGCTTGTCTCATCCGCTCGGTGGATCATCCGAACCTGACCCAGTTTCTCTCAACATTGATCTTCCGCGCCGCGACAACCTCGTTATGCGGACCATATATGTTTGAGCTGAACCCGACATTCAGCGAGAACTTCTGGGGATACATCCGCGATATTCCCGTGCTGTACAAAGGTCTTCCCCGATGGTGAAACCCCAAAAGCGTACAGGGCTCGTGACAGATGTCTAGCCGCTATCGTCAAGTGGCATCACTATGCCTGAAAGAATGTCGATCATTTCAAAGATGATGATTCCGTCCCATGAAAACCCTAATTCGAAGCCCGGATCATGAGAATCAGATACACTTACACCAAGAAGATGAAAGTCACCACGAATGAACCGCGCGCTGCGAAGAACCTGACAATGATATTCGCGTACGTCGACCCATTCTCCTTGTTTGATATCTGTAACAAGCTCTCTGCTGAATATGAAGCAGAGCAAACATCAACGTCGTTCTCGCAACAATCTACTTCATTCTTGCATTCATTCGCGTTCCCTCTCTGCTATTCCGCGCATGCAGCAACATCGCCAACGTCTTGATCATCTTGCATCCTCACTTGAATTTCGACCTTCTCAAACCGACCTTCTTCCAGCTTCCGCAATCCGTCTTCGCAGAAACTTTACGTTCACGCATCATCGTTGTGCTGATGCGCAGCTCGAAGAAGCACGATTTCAAGCTCGACAGATAGCTGTTCAAGACGAATGATCTGATCTTTCTATGCAGTCAGACAACGACACGAAACAAGAACCTGTGAAACGAGAGAATGAAGAAGAAGCCGCTGAACAAGTTCTGAGCAAAGCGATTTTTGATGTATTCTGATGATTCAACGAGCGAGCCTGTCGAGAAGAAGTCGAGTTCGAGCGATTTCTCTAATTCTAATGAAGCTGCTTTGAATAAGCGAACCTTCGAACTCAAAACCTCTGCTGCTACTGCTACGACGACATCATGATTCAACAAGCAAGGCAAACCACAATTCTTTCTCTCGAGTCTAGCAGACGAATTCGTTCCCTTCAACAACGACGTACGAATGTGTTCGAAGCGCCTTTTCTCCAAGAATGAGATATTGACTTCGCTGATCATGCTGATCACGAATTGTAATTTCGAAATGCGTACGCCTGAGAGATGAAAGCCGAAGCCCGACATGAGTTATTATCTCATGAACGCGCTGCCTTCTAAGAAAGAGATTCCTTTTCGGGTTAGAAGAAGAGAGGGGTGAATAGAGATGTGATGAGCTGAGCGAGAAGTGAAAGGGAAACGAGTGGGAACGAGCGAATATGATGGGAAAGAGATCATATGCGTGATGATCACTCAAGAATTAGCGTGTGCAGAAAGGTATCAAATCCTTGGCATCGCAATTGTCGCGCCCCCCCCCCCCCCAAATTTACCATTGAAATTCAGACATTCTTGATATTTTCGAACCTTCAAGGCCTGTTTTCGCGTTAGAAACATCAATCAAACAGGTAAATATGAAGCTATTCAAAAGCACTTGTTTACTCCGTACTGACCTGTCAAATAGCTATGCCTCGCACACTGGATCCATCCATTCGCTCAAAAATAGTACGCCTTCTACTACTACACTGGCGCCCCAAAGCTATCGCTCAAGAGGTTCACTGTCATTTTGATACCGTTTATAATTTACAAGAGAATCTATTTATATATCATTCCCCGTGCAGGCCTCAGTTTCGACCCAAAGGCGCTCCTCGAAAGGTCTTTCCGGCCGCTGAAGACTCCCTAATTACATATCTGGAGCAACAGCCATGGGCCATGCAGAAAGAGATGGTGTGGTTTCTATGGGAGGAGTGGGGTATACATGTTCATAGATCCACGATATTCAGGATCCTGAAGAAGAGAAGCTGGAGCAATAAAAAGGAACAGCGTGTGGGCATCAGACAGAATGATGAACTACGATTAAACTGGGTTGCAGATCTGCTTCGCCTGACTGCCGAGCAGCTTGTCTTCGTTGACGAGACTCTGTTCAACGAGACTACGGGGTGGCGTCATCAAGCCTATGCACCAGTTGGTGAGCCAGCTCGCTATCAAGCCTCTAGAAAGAGAGGCCATTGCTGGAGTGTTCTTCCGGCTTACACGATAGATGGCTATTTACCCTGTACCGGTATTCGTGAAGGCTGGTTCAACGGCGAGGCTTTCTTTCGATGGCTAGCAGATGAACTGCTACCTCTATGCAGTCCCTTTCCGGCCCCAAAAGTGTAATCATCATGGATAACGTCAGCATACACTGTAACGCTCGTATCGAGGAACTCATTACCTCACACGAATGTGAGGTACGATATCTGCCTCCCTATTCGCCGGATTTCAATCCCATCGAGCTCAGTTTTAGTGTTTTGAAGGCCTGGGTCAGACGACATTTCGAGGAGATATGGCTTCATTTTGAAGGCAATTTTGGTGAATTTCTTCATTACGCTGTCGAAAGAAGCAGATGTGATAGGTTTTCGAGACAGCATTTCAAGCATAGCGTCGTCGAAGGTTATATCTTTGAGGCTGATATTAGAGCATTGGAAAGAGACCTTGAAGAGAGTACTATAGAATTTGATTAGTAGTACTGAATAGCTTCACTTTTTCACCTATTTGAATGCGATAACAGGTGATTGAGGGGTAAAAATGTCAAAAAGTCTATACAAATTTGAGAGAGGGCGCGACAATTGCGATGTCAAGAATTCGATATCTTTCTGCACACGCTAAAAGAGTTTCGTGAAGAAATTGAGAATCATTGTTGCGAGCGCGATCTGATAAGAAGATGTACACAGCGAGCGCGTTTCAGTCGAGTTACTTTTTCAAAGCGAGCAAAGTAATTCAAAAACGGACGAGCGCGAGAATGATGAGTCTCAGATGTAACGATTGTTTCTTTAACAACACAAGATATAAACAAAGATCTGTTTAGCAATGTACTAATCACTAGACAGAAGGTCTGAGAATAGCTAAGACAATAGACTGTATTGACTATTACATGAGTTGAGCACGAAGCTTCTATCTAGGAAATGACTCTCATTATATAGACATAGAAGAATCATGTCAAATCATTTCTGCTCTGAATAATCACTTTGATTCTCTCAGAGCAGAGTGAGCAAGATGAGCATCACGCTCGTCATGCTCACTGTGATCGCTTCTGATTCAAGCGATCAGAGCGATTCTTTCGAAAACCTGATTATATAATGATTACCTAATTCTTGTCTTATCTAATTCCTTGCGAAATGAGTTCTAACACTAGGTTTCCTTCTAAGATTTTCGTCTCGAAAACCACTTTTTCTTCATGCCTTCTCATCACACAATAAAAAACTCAATCTTGCGTCGCAGAGATCTTCTTGAGCGTACGAGTTCTGAGCGTGCTGTCATGCGTCTCTGTGAACACTGCAGTCGTTTGCAAAAGAAATGCTGTGTTGACAACGAGTTCGATCGTTGCATCGAATGTGTGCATCTCAATCACAAGTGTGATCTTATGTTTTTGATGATAGAATGAAAAAGAATAAAGGCAGAACATGATCATGTTCTTTGTGAGCTGCTGAATGCTCACAAGCAGATGCAAAAGATCTTCGCAAGAGCTACTCGTCTGCAAAATCAATTTGTGTTTCTGAAAAATAAGAAACAAACGATGATTAAACGAGAGTTTTGAAACATCGTCAAGCTCAAGAAAGACGAGAGAAAGACTAGTGAATCATCGCTAAATGATCTTCTTTTTGACGTGTCTTTCAAGCAGGTTAAGATTTCATCAGACTTTGACTGACTGAGTTTCTCAACTGAAACTATCACAAAAGCTTCTGACAGTTCTTAAGATTTCTCTTTGATTCTCAAGTGTTCTTGATATGATCATAATCTTTTCACTTGATTAATCAATAAAGCTGACTTTTAATATTTTGTTGATCTAGTATATTTTCTACTTCATATTCAACGTTCTGACTCTCTGAATCAATTTTTGAAGATTCTGCTTGAATTGATGTATTCAAGTCTGCAGACTTCAAAAGAAAAATATGAAATATTGAATATATTTTCATAAATGTTGAAAAATTCAACTTATAGTTAATTAATCTCTTTTCTTCTAAAATCTCAAATGATTCTAGTTTCATGTAATTCAACTTGTTACTTAATCTTTTTGTTTTAACATTTCATCTTAACAAATAAGCTTTGTTTCTCTTCTTAAAAGTAGATTTTCTATCTTTTTTCTTATTTGCATACATGATCATATATATGCTTACTAAGAAACTGTATATCTTTTTGCAGTTTCTTTTGCAACAACTGTATCTGATTGATCTGTAGTATAACTTTCTGAGTTAATTGTACAAACTTACATGATTTCTTAAGAGTTTTTGATTTAAACTTATAGTTTGCAAAGAATGATAACATACTGATTACTTCTGTTGTTGTGCTATTGAAAATCAACTGTGCTACTGACAGTAACTGTACTCAATCATTCTGTTTATAGTTGATATAACATTTGAGATATTGTTTCAATGTCTGATTCATTCTTTTCATTTGTTCATTCATCTGTAAATGATAAATTGTTGACAATTTGTGATGAATCTTTAATTGATTCATCAATGATTTTCAGAATTTCAATATGAAAAGCTTATCTTTATTCAAAATTATCTCATCTGATAATTCATGATTTGTTACAATCATTCTTAGAAACATGTAAGTCAAATTTTCTGCGAATGTTGTTTTTTTATATGACAAGAAGTATTTATATTTGATTAATCTGTTCATGATTATCAATATAAAGTCATATATTATTCTTGTAACTTTCTTTTTTGACTTTGATAACTTGATTATAAAGTTCAAAGCTATGCTTTTTCATGCATGATCTGATGTGTTGAAACTTTTGAAAAGTTTATAAAATCTGTGTCAACTATGCTTTGTTCTGATGCATACATTGCACTTTCTTATAATATCTTTTATTTGCTTTCTCATTTTAAAGAAGTAGTAAATTTTAAATATTCTTTCAATGATTTTGTCTGAATTTTGATGTTCATGTATCATTAACTCATGATAATCATTTATCATTTTTGATTTACATCTTGTTGAAACATAAATGAGATCTTGAAATATTAGTATTTCATTAATAATTTCAAAGTTCATTTTGTCAGCAATAGATTGACAATGAGATTCATCTGTACGTGATGTTGACTACGAATCTTTTGATTCTATTCTGTGTTCGAATAGAAGTCAAAAGAGTCAAGAGATCTCAATTCAACGCAGTTCAAACGATGTTAGAACGTTGCGTGATCAGAAAAGTCATTGTGCAGAGTTTTCACTCACGCGACAACATTTTCCCTAACAGTCACAATCGATCTACGAAGAAGATTAATGACATGTCGATGTCAGTAAGAGATGAGAAGATACTACTAGTGAAAAAGACAACTCAGATGAAGAGTTTGCGAGTTGTGACTACAAGTGATCGAAGAATTTGCGACTCGTCGACTGCGTCGATATCGAAACGTCTTCATCACATCAACAGTGTCATCGAGTAATTGATGAAAAGATATCAGATAGAATAGTCGTTTCAAGTATTGAGAGACGTGACTACAGTGCTCGAAGAAGTAGTGACTCGTCGATCACGCTGATATACTGAGAAAACTTGAGCTCATCTTCTTTACTTGACGTCAAGTCATTCATCTATTCACGTGGAAAATTGAGAGCTTAAGAGAACGATCAGAACGCATTCTCTTTCATCGATCAGAGTCAAACATTGAACGATTGCGATCGCACGTCTATACTAACAATTCATTCAACGTCTACGTGACACAAGTCAAATCAAGAGAAGAAAAGAATTACTCAGTACAATCACACTCTATCTTTTCATCGTGTGCATCTCTCTTTCATCACATATTTCTCTGCTCAATGAATGACAATCATTGAGTAAGAGAACACAGCTCTACGTACGTTACAATCACGAGC
>JAABUS010002727.1_pt1 | contig 31918 bp, 29 predicted proteins | sample 5560161 | NCBI WGS metagenome assembly JAABUS01 (sample SAMN10711885, study PRJNA513376) | rock metagenome | isolation source: Antarctica rocks | place: Antarctica: Victoria Land, Trio Nunatak nord | collected 2016-01-04 | reverse complement strand
GACGCGTCACGGATGCGCTCGTGGTCCTGGCCGGGGCCGCGGCGATCGGGCTGTGCGCCCAGGTGAGCCTGCCGCTGCCCGGTACGCCAGTGCCGCTGACGCTGCAGACGTTCGCCGTACTGCTGGTGGCTGCCGCGCTGGGACCCGTCCGCGGGGTCGCAGCCACGCTGGTCTACCTCGGTGCCGGCGTGGCCGGGGTGCCCTGGTTCGCTCCCGGCGCCGGCGCAGCCTCGGTGGGATACCTGGTCGGGTTCGTCGGCTGCGCCGCGCTGGTCGGCGGGCTCGCCCGACGGGGGATGGACCGCACCGTGGCACGCACCGCCGTGCTGATGGCGGCCGGGGACCTGGTGATCCTGCTCGTCGGGGCGTCCGGGCTGGTGGCGGTCCTCCATCTCCGGCCGGCCGCGGCGGTGGCCGCAGGCATCGTGCCGTTCCTGGTCGGCGACGCGGTCAAGGTCGCCGCCGCCGCCGTCCTGCTGCCGGCCGCGTGGCGGCTGGTCGGCACCGGACCGCGCTGATCGAAGGCGTGCTCGCACTCACACCGCGGTGAGGACACGGGTCAGCAGCCGGACCGGGCGGCGCGCGAGCACCTGCCCGACCGTCGTCTCCCCGGCCAGCGCGGCGGCGAACACCCGGCGGGTCCGTGCCAGGACGAACACCGCGTGCACCAGCGCGGGATGCCGGGCCTGCAGCCGGCGCAACTGCCGGCCGGCGGCCATCTCCGGGCCGAGCACGCGCCCGACGGTCGCCGCGTACGCCGCGGTGGCGGCCGCGACTGCGGCGTCGTCGACGGCCCGGGACACCGCTGCCGCGGTCTCACCCGCCGCCCGGCCGGACCGCAGGGCATAGGAGATCCCCTCCCGCGTCCACGGCTCGAGCAGGCCCGCGGCATCCCCGGCCACCACGACCCGCCCGCGGGACAGGGGTGAGTCCGGCGTCCGGCACCGCGTGAGGTGCCCGCTGCTGGTCGTCCCCGGGACGTCGGCCAGGCCCAGGCGGGCCAGCAGCCCGGCCAGGTAGGCGCGCGCGGCGGCACCCGCGGACCGGTCCGCGATGACCCCCACCGTGAGGCGGTCGCCCTTCGGGAAGACCCACCCGTAGGAGGCGGGCAGTGGCCCCCAGTCGAGCAGCAGCGTGTCGACCCACCGCGCCGCCTGCTCCGGCGGGAGCGGCACCTCGGCCTCCAGCCCGATGTCGACCTCCGCCAGCTGGACGCCCACGTGGCGGCCGACCCGGCCGGCGCTGCCGTCCGCGCCGACGACGGACCGTGCCCGGACCGGTCCCCGGGCGGTGGACAGGACCACCTCGTCGCCGTCGTCGGCCAGCCCGCGCACGGCCGTATGCCGCAGGACGGTCGCGCCGGCCTGCTCCGCCGCCGTCAGCAGGGCCGCGTCGAACGTGGCGCGGTCGACCATCGGCAACAGTCGCGGCGAGCGGCGCGCCCGGACGCCGAACCGTCCTCGGTAGGTGATCAGCGCCTCACGGACGGCCTGGCGCACCGGGACGTCCAACCCGTCGGGCAGCGCGTCCAGCGAGGGACCGATCAGCCCGCCGCCGCACGTCTTGTACCGCGGGAAGTCCGCGCGCTCCAGCACCACCACCGCTGCGCCGGCGCGCGCGGCGGCCAGTGCGGCGGACGACCCCGCCGGCCCGGCACCGACGACCGCCACGTCCCAGGTCCGCCCGGCTGTATCCCCGGAGATGTCGGTGCTCATCGCTGTTGCTCCAAAGGTCGGTCCAGGTCGAACACGGTGACGTGCGCCCCGGCGGCCGCGGGCGCCAGGGCTGCCGACGGCGCGGTGAGCTCGTCGGGGTCCAGGCCGCCAGGGTCGGGACTGTCGACGGCCGGGAGATGCTCGGGATCGAGCACGTCGACGTCCATGTGCAGCCAGTACCCGCCCGAGGTTCGTCGGTGCCGACAGCACAGCGATCACACGCTTCAGCCTGCTACCGATCGGCCAGCTGGCCGGCGCACCAGACCGTGCGGATCGAGCGGGTCAGGTCGAGCGGTCGAGAAGTCCCCGGACATAGGCGGCCTGCCCGGCATGCTCCAGGTCGTCGTCGAGCACGCTGACCAGCCGAACGCCGAGGGTGACCGGCGGGTCCCAGAAGTCGTCGACGACGCGCGCCAGGTCCGCGTCGGACAACTGCCCCACCCAATGGGTCGTCTGCTCGTGGACCGCGTCGTGGTAGCCGGCCAGCAGGCCGGGGTCGCCGATGCGGACACGGGCGACCTCCGCCGGGCTGTCGCCGAACCCGGTCGCCGCCGGGTCGCGGTCGAGGCCGAACCGCTCGACCCAGCCGGCCGTCATCCAGACCTGCCCGGTCCCGGCCGCGTCGGCCAGGTGGTCGTCCTGGACCCGGGTGAGGTGCCAGACCAGCCAGCCAATCGGGTTGGCCCCGGCGTCGGGTCGCCAGGCGAGCTGCTCGACGGGAACGTCGGCGAGCACCCGGTGCACCGCCGCACGGACCCGGTCGAAGCCGTCGACGAGGAGCTCGGCCGCGGGGGTCACTGCGCGGCCCCGGCCGCGGGTCGGGACCCCGTGCCGACGTTCTCGTCGCGGAACAGCGGCGGCAGGTAGCGCAGCATCAGGGCCGACCACGTCAGGTGGGTCAGCGTCGAGGCCTGGATGCCGCCGGTGACCCGCCGCTGGAAGCCGAAGAGAGCACCCATCACGGCGGCGGCCAGCACGAGTGCGGGATTGCGGGTCGCCACCGTGGCCAGGGTGTAGATGGAGGTGCTCACCGCGACCGGGAAATTCGCGCCGATCGCTGCGAACAGTGCTCCGCGGAAGAACACCTCCTCCGCGGCGCCGTTGGCCAGCGTGGTCAAGTAGACCAGCGGTCCGTTCCCCTCGTCGGCGAAGACCAGGATCGACCGGATCGCGTCGTCCAGGAAGGGGATCCGACGGGCGACCACGGCCGAGCCGTAGAACAGCCCGAAGATGGCCATCCCGGACACGATCGGGGTGACGATCGGCCTGCGCAGGCTCGAGTCGCGCGGGTCCTGCATCCAGCCCAGGTGCAGCCGCCCGGAGGCCAGCCCGCCGGCGACCCAGGTACCCGCGACTCCGAGCGTCAGCCCGTAGAACTGCGCTGAACCCGGCCTCGTCGACAGGGACAGCCCCAGCAGCCCGGCGCCGATCCCGGAAACGGCGAGCACCACCCGGCGTCGGCGGCGGAACGCCTGGTCGGACTCGTGGTGGTCCCGCGGCACCCTTTCCACCAACCACCGTGGCAGGTGCCCCGTCAGCCGCACCCGCTGGTCGTCGGAGAGCAGTGTTCTTCTCACGATGCGGTGGCCCTTCGGCCGATCGGCTCCCGTCTGGCGCGGGCCCGCTCCCCCAGTGCCTGCAGGACCGCGTCGTCGTAGCCCATCGGCTCGAACGGGACAGCACGGCGGATGCTGTCGTCGCGCACCACGACCTCGTTGGCCATCGAGCCGATGAGCGAGCGACCGGTCTGCAGGTCTACGTCGGTGACCAGGGACAGCCAGCGGGAGGACAGCTGCGGAGTGAGCAGGGGGACCGGGACGATGACCATCCGCCGACCCTGGATGTCGGCCACCCGGCGCAGCATGTCCACGTACTCCATCACCTCCGGACCGCCGATGTCGTAGGCCCGCGCGGTGCCCGCCGGCAGGTCGAGCACCCCGACCAGGTACCGGACGACGTCGGCCACCGCGATCGGCTGGGTGCGGGTCCGGACCCAGCGCGGCGTGATCATCGCGGGCAGGTGCTGCACCAGCTGCCGGGTCATCTCCCAGGAGACCCCCCCGTGGCCGACGATGATCCCGGCCCGCAGCGAGATCACCGGGACACCGGACCCGGCGAGCAGCTGCTCGACCTCGCGCCGGCTGCGCAGGTGCGCGGACAGCTCGTCGCTGTCGTCCCCGAGCCCGCCGAGATAGACGATGCGTCGCACCCCGGCGCCGGCGGCGGCCGCCCCGAACGCCTGCGCACCGACGGCATCTTCGCTCTCGAAGTCCGCGTCGCCCAGGGAGTGGACGAGGTAGTAGGCGGCCGCGCAGCCGTCGAGCGCGGTGGCCAGACTGTGCTGGTCGTGGACGTCGCCGGGGATCGGCGTGCCGACCCCGACATAGGTGTCCAGGTGCCGGGTCATCGCCCGCACCTCGTGGCCGGCCTGGACCAGCGCGGGACACAGCCGCCGCCCGACGAACCCGGATGCACCGGCCACCAGGACTCTCATCGGTCCACCTTCGCCGATGCGGTGACGACACCGCACCCGGGGACCGCACCCGGGCGCCGCGGACTACTCGCCGACCGCCACCGAGCACCGATCCGGGCTCGGGGTCGAACGTTCCCTATCGTCTAGGTCGTCAGCTCACCACCCGTGCCCACCGCCGGGCCGACGACCGTGCCCGGCCGAGAGGAACGTGATGAACCGAGGTGCCCTGCTCGTCGGCCTGGGATTGGCGCTCGCCGCCGCCGGCTGCACCGGCGCGGCCGGGTCCGCCGGCCCGACCGCGTCTCCTCCCCCCGGCACGCCCACGAGCCCGGCCACCGGTGGAACCGGGGCCTCGGCGTCGACTTCCACCCCACCCGAATCCGGCGGCGCCACTCCCGCCGTGACGGCCTCGGCGACGCCCACGGCCAGCTCCCCCGCGGTGACGGCCGGCTCGCCCTCGGCGAGCCCCGCGAGGACCAGCGTCTACGCAGACACCGGCCCGGGAGACGTGTCCCGGGTGGCCGCGGCCGCGCGGCCGCTGGTCTACGTGCCGAACTCGGTGAGCAACACCGTGTCCGTCATCGACCCGGCGACGCTGAAGGTCGTCTCGCGATTCCCGGTCGGTCGTGAACCGCAGCACGTCGTGCCGTCGTGGGACCTGAAGACGCTGTTCGTCAACGACGACCAGAGCAACGACCTGGTGCCGATCGACCCGCTGACCGGGCGACGCGGTCCGGCCCTCGACGTCGCGGACCCGTACAACCTCTACTTCACCCCCGACGGCCGGCACGCGCTGGTGATGGCCGAGCGGCTGCGCCGGATTGACGTCCGCGACCCGCACACGATGCGCCTGCAGCGCTCGATCGTGGTGCCGTGCCGCGGGGTCAACCACGCCGACTTCACCGCGGACGGCCGGTTCATGCTGGCCAGCTGCGAGTACAGCGGCGAGTTGCTCGTCATCCCCGTGGACACCCTGTCCCGCGTGACGAAGGTCATCGACCTGAACCGGGTGCGAACCCCGGGCGCAACCTCACCGCAGGAGGCGAAGCGGATGGGCGGCCCCGCGACCCTGATCAGTCCCGGCGTGTCGGCGATGCCCCAGGACGTCCGGACGACTTCGGACGGAGCCTCCTTCGTCGTGGCCGACATGATCCGCAACGGCGTCTGGGTCATCGATGCGAAGACGTTCACGGTGACCCGCTTCGTCCCGACCGGCGCAGGTGCGCACGGCATCTACCCCAGCCGCGACGCCACCCGGCTGTTCGTGAGCAACCGGGACGGCGCCTCGGTCTCGGTCCTGGACGCCACCGCCCAGCGGGTGCTCACGACCTGGCCGCTGGCGGCCGGTGCCTCACCGGACATGGGCGGCGTCAGTGTCGATGGCACGCGACTGTGGCTGTCCGGGCGTTACGACAGCCAGGTCTACGTCATCGACACCAGGTCCGGGCGCACGATCGCGACGATCCCGGTCGGGAAGGGCCCCCACGGATTGCTCGTCTGGCCGCAGCCCGGCCAGCACTCCCTGGGGCACACCGGCAACATGCGCTGAGAGGTCGCGGGGGGCACCGGCCACTGCCGCGGGTCAGGACCCGCTCCCGGCGACTGCACCGTGCGCCGCCCGCCGTCGAGCGGCGGTCGTGTGACTAGCGGGTCGTGATCGTGGCGCGACGGTTGAGCTGACGGCCGTCGGCGGTGGTGTTGGGTGCGATGGGAGTCCGTTCGCCGCCGGCGACGGCGGTGATCGTCGGGGCGTCGGCGCCGAGGGCCGTGCGCAGGGCGGCGGCGACGGTGTCGGCGCGCTTGCCGGACAGGTCGGTGTTGCGGGGGGCACCGCCGACCCGGTCGGTGTACCCGGTCACGGTGACCTCGGCCGGTTTGCCGGCCCGGATTTGTGCGGCAGCGGCGGTGACGACCTGCCTGCTGGCGCTGTCCAGGCTGGTGGAGCCGGTCGCGAACAGCACTGTCCCGACGCCGCCCGCTGTCGCGGTGGCGCCGGTGGCGGCCCGGGCGGGCACGGTGCCGCCCCCGATCAACGCAGCACCCGCAGCGGCGGCACCGCCAGAGTCCGTTCCGGCGGGGCCTGTTCCGGCAGGGCCTGTTCCGGCGGCAGCCGGACCGGTGGTGATGGTGGCGCGGCGGTTGAGCTGCCGGCCGGCGGCGGTGGCGTCGGACGCGACCGGGTCCTGCTGGCCGCGCGCCGCCGTGGTGATCTTCGGAGCGTCGGCCCCGAGATCGGTGCGCAACGCTGCGGCGACAGCGTCGGCCCGCTGCTGGGACAGTCCTGCGCTGACGGGCTGGCCGCCGACCTGGTCGGCGTAGCCGCTCACCGTCACCGATCCCGGCTTGGTCGCGCGGATCTTCTTCGCGGCCGCGGCGACGACCTGCCGTCCCGGCGCGTCAAGGACGGCCGAGCCGCTCGCGAACAGTGCGGTCCCGGCCGCGGTCGCATCGGCCCCGGTGGCCGTGTGCACCGGCACCGTGCCGCCGCCGACGAGAACCGCTCCCGGCGTCCCGGCAGCACCGGTTGCCGAGCTCGGCGCCGGGACCGCGGCGCCGGTTGTGCTCGCGGGCGTCGGTGCTGCGGTGTCGGCCGGTGCGGTGTCGGCCGGTGCGGTGGTCGGGACGTCGATCGCCGCGCCGAGGGCGGGCGACCCGCTGGCGTCGGCCGCGGGATCGGTGGCTGCGGGATCGGTGGCTGCGGCTGCCGAGCCGGTGGCGGCCGGGGTCGGGGAGGCCGAGGTGGACGCGGCGGCGACCGGAGCTCCGTCGCTGCGGCCGCGGAGCAGCAGCGAGAGCAGGAGGCCGAGGACGATCAGCGCGAGCAGCAGCCACAGCCAGCCGAACCGGCGGCGCCGGGGCTGGTGGTCGATCGCGACCGCACCGACCCGGTCGTCGCGGACGCGGCGAGGCCGGCGAGGACCAGGCGTCGCCTCAGCCACGGTTGGCCTGCTTCGTCGGGGTTGCGGTTGCGATCATCGGTCGGCGCTCCTTCCGCGGGTTCTCCGCGGTCTGCTGTCGGCCCGAGGGAAATCCTGGGGTTCCGACGTATCTGGTCCTGGGCGGCCGGCCAGCGTCCGGGCAGCCGACTTCAGCGGACGATCCGGGAGCTGCGCGGCCGGATCGGCTGGTGGTCATCCGCTTCCGGGCTGGTGACCGGGGCGGCAGCGGTGCCGCCGCCGGCGCCTGGCGTCAGCGGTCAGCGGTCAGCGGTCAGCGGCGCCGGTCACCCTCGACGGTGGTGGCGCTGTCGTCGAGGAGTTCGATGTTCTCCTCGCGGACCTCGGCGGACACCGTCTGCTGCCCGGTGATCGTGCGGGTGTCGAGCCGGACCCGCTCGACAGGCACGGTCTCCTTGGCCACGACCGGTCGCTCCTCGTACAGCACGACCTCGTGCTCCTCCTCGGTGAGGTCGCCGTCGGACATGGCGTTGCCGACGTTCGCCGCGGTGATCGGCTCCCGTTCGACCACGACTTCTTCGTGGCTGACCGGGACCGTCCGGGTCTCGGTGTGGGTGGTGATGAACTTGCGCAGCCGCGCCTTGCCGGCCTCGCGCTGCTGGACACCGATGTGCAGCTGCTCCTTCGAGCGGGTCATCGCCTCATCCGTCGTGGGCCCGGAAGTGTCCCGGCCGACGATTCCCGACTCGCCGGCACGGTCGTGCCGGCTGTGTGAGGTGTCGGTGTACTGGGTGTCGGTGTACTGGGTCGTCTGCGGACCACCGGTCGCGGTGACCGTGTCCCCGCCATAGGGGATCCGGTAGTACGAGAACAGTTCGCGCTCGTCCTCGGTGCTGATCTCACGACCCGGGTCGTGATGCGGGGCGCCCTTGACCATGTCCTTGCTGAACGGGACGGTCAGCTCGTTGCCGGTCCAGTCCGCGGCTGCCATCGGGACCAGGGAGATGTGCCCTCCGAACAGACCGGTCTTCACCGCGGCCCACTCCGGTTTGGACGTCTCGTTGTCCAGGTAGATCTCGTCGATCTTGCCCAGCTTGTCGCCACCGGACCCGACGACCGAGGCACCGCGCAGGTCTTCGGGGTTGCCGACGTTCACTGCCATGACGTTTCTCCTCTCGCGGCCGCGCCGCGGGTTCCCTGCCGACCGGGGGGTCCCCCGGGCCTGGCAGGCCGTGCACGAGATGCGGCGAGGGCGCCGCCGCCCAACCGGCTGCGGATCAGCGACGGGTCGCACCCCGGGAGCTGGCGCGGGCCTGGGCCTGGGCCCTGACCTGCTGGGCCGGTTGCCGGGCGCTTGGGGCGTTCTGCCAGGCCTTTGCCATCCGCGGATCTCCCGCGTCGTAACTGGCCAGGCTTTTCTCCCAGCGGGCCCGCATCGGGGTGATCGCGGCGCCGCCGACCGCCACGATCGCGATACCGACAACCGCGGCCAGGCCCGCGTACAGCACCGCGTCGACCACGTTGGTCGCGATGTGCAGCTGACCCAGTGCCGCGACGACACCCAGCGCGATGATCACCGCCGACGCCGCGACCATCAGGATCGCCATGGACACCAGCGGCAGGTACGCAATGATCGCGGTCAGGTCGGTGCTGATCTGATTCGGCCCGAATACCCGAACGCGGTGCTCAAGACGAACAGCATGATCGCGTAGAAGACGATGACGAGGAATCATACGAGCTTGGGCGCGAAGGACACGACCGTGCTGAACGCGTTGTTCAGACCCTGGCCGACATCGAGCGTCGTTGACACGGGTGCGCTGGTCCAGTCGTCGGAACGGCACACCGCAGACACCCTGGATGTGGTGGAGCATGCGCTCGACGAGGCGAGAGGGACATCGAAGAGGTCGGGAACGGGGTACAGGCTGCCGACTCGAACGACCTCACCGCGTAAAGTCGCACTGTCAAACGAGTTGCCCCAGATGCGCCCGGAGGACCCGACCGCTGACCCCGGGGACCCTTGCGTCAGGCCGTCAGGACGGCCGATGCCCCCGGAGCCGGGTCAGCCGGTTCTTCAGGGACCGGTCGAACTCCTGTCCGGCTCAGCTCCGCGGACGGGTGGGCGCTGTCACCAGGATCCGACCCGAACCAGTCGCCGGTCGCTCAGCCGGTCGAGCCCGGACGCCCGCGCCGCGGCCAGCACTCGCCAGCGGGCCTCCTCCAGGTCGTCCTCGAGCACTCACCGGTAACACCAGGGTCTGTGCCGGACATGGTGGGGCTGTGGGTGACGGCAGTGACTTCGAGGCTCTGTACACGCGTCATTGCCTGCCCGGCCCCTGCCGAACAGCCGGTGCCCGACCGTCCAGACCACGCCAGCGCCGGGCCCGACGCGACCGAGGCTTGGCTGCTCTCGCCCACATCAGGCTGACAGGCTCAGCTCGGTGTCGCCGACGTAGTCGAGCCGCTGCGCGACCGTGCGGACGGCGCAGACCCGGGCCACGTAGTCCGCGCGGCGACGACGACCTACCCCCCGCACCGGCCGGGGGACTTCCTGGGCGGCGGGCCCAGTGCTCTGGACGGATTTCCGCGCGACGGCGGAGTCGGCGGTGTCTACCGAGTCGCCCGAGTCGTCCGAGTACAGGACGACGTCGAGGGCCGCCCGCAGCAGGACGAGCGCCTCGGCGCGCATCTGCGACACCCGGGACTCGGTCACCCCGAGCTCGGTGGCGATCGAGGCCATCGGCCGGTCGTGGAAGAACCACCCGTCGACCACGACCCGCAGCCGCTGCGGCAGCACCCGGACCGCATCGGCGAGGTAGGCCAGCTGCTCCCGGTGCAGCAGCACGGCATCCGGCTCGACCGGACGTCGACCGGGCAGCTCGTCGACGGCCTCGCCGGACAGTGCGTGCAGGCAGCTCACGGATGCCCGGGCGACATCGCCGGCGTGGGCCGCGAGCTCGGCCGGGCTCAGGCCGGACGCGGCGGCCACCTGCTCCGTCGACGGCGTCTGGCCGAGCACGACGGCCAGCCGGTTGCGGACACCGTCCACCTCGCGGGCGCGACGGCGCACCGACCGGCTGGCCCAGTCCATCCCGCGCAGTTCGTCCAGCAGGGCCCCGGCGATCCGCCGCGCGGCGAACGGGGCGAACGGGACGCCGCGGGACGGGTCGAAGCCGCGCGCGGCCTGCACGAGCGCCAGCATCCCGGCCGACGTCAGGTCGTCCCTGCTCACGTGTGCCGGAACCCGCAGGGCGGTCGCGCGGACCGCGTGGGCGACCAGTGGCAAGTTCTCCAGGACCATCGCCGCCGACTCTGCCGCTGCCTCTTCCGCCGCCGCCGCCGCTGCCGCTGCCGCCGCTGCCGCTGCGCAGACGCCCGGCGACACGGGTCCGTCGGCGGACCCGTCGGCAGCAGGGCGGTACCTCGCGATCGGGGTCGGTTCTCCGAGAGCGCTCATGGAGGAACTGTCGTCCGTTTCACTACTCTCCGGAGTTGTTAGGTCGCCCTCTGTGCATAGCGGTTCGGTGGCCAGTCGCCCCGTCCCATCCGGCCGGACGTCTCAGCTCGCCCCGGTTCGTGCCGATCGACGAGGGCAGCGGAGCCCGGGAACCCGGGACCGGAGCGATCGGGGACACGGTGGAGCGGCTGAACAGCATCCTCTGGACCGAGCGTGACCTGCTCGACGAGCTGCTGTTCGCGATCGAGACCGAACGGTGGGTCCGCAGCACCGGTCGCCGTCGGTTCGATCTCCTGGCCCGGGAGCGGCTGCGGGCGACAGGACACCTGCTCCGGCGCACCGAGGTCCTCCGGGCGGCCGAGTCCGACGCCGTCGCCGCCCGGCTCGGGCTCGCCGCGGCCCGGTCCCTCGTCGAGCTCGCCGACGGTGCAGGCGATCCGTGGCGCACGATCCTGCTGGACCAGCGGGCCGCGCTCCGAGCGGCCACGCACGAAGTCGTCCAGGCCGGTCTGTCCGCCACCACGCCGTCCGGGGGCTGACCCGCGTGCCCATCCGACTCAGCCGTCCTCCCGGCGAGCCCGTCCCCCCCGACGACCGACCCCTGACCGACGCACGGCCGGCGGACGAAGCCCCGGCCGACGCGCCGACGCTCCCGCCGCCGACCACCGCGGACGGCTGCGAGCCGGCGCCGGTCCCGGCTTCGCTGTCGACCTTTCTCGCCTGACGAGGCACCGCCGGGTCGCTCAGGTCGCTCAGGTCGCTCAGGTCCGGCCCGGGCCTGCCGACAGACATCTCATGGACGGGACCCTGCGGCCGATCTTGCGTGCCCTGCGCGCTCGCGGACTGCCTGACGCCAAGGTCGACGCGGCAGTCCGCACGGCCGAGATCTCCGGTCGGGCCTTGCGGGAGGTCCTCGTCGAGGACCAGGTCGTCACCCAGTTCGAGCTCGCCTCGGCCACGGCGGACGCCTACGGCGTCGAGGCGGTCCAGCTGAGCGGGTACCCGGTCGATCCGGCCGCGATGGCCCGGGTCCCACTCGCGCTCGCCCGTCGCCACCGGATGCTGCCGGTGTCGATCTCCGAGTCCACCGTCTCGGTCGCGGTCACCGACCCGGGCGACGTCGTCGCGCTCGACGACATCCGCAGCTCCACCGGACTGACGGTCCGGCCGCTGGTCGTCACCGCCGACGACTTCAACCAGCTGATGTCGCGGCACGCCCGGCAGAGCAATGACCTCAGCGAGGCCGCGGCGCTGATGGTCGCCGGTGAGACTCCTGCTTCCACCACCGGGATGATCGAGGTCAACGAGGATGCACCGGTCGTCCGGTGGGTCGACGCGCTGCTGGAACGGGCGATCAACGACCGGGCCTCGGACATCCACCTGGAACCTACCGAGGCCGAGATGCGCGTCCGGCTGCGGATCGACGGGGTGCTGCACGAGGTCGACGCCGTCCCGCTCGGTATCCAGGCCGCCCTGGTGTCCCGGCTGAAGATCCTGTCCGGGCTGGACATCACCGAGCGACGGGTGCCGCAGAACGGTCGGATCACCAAACAGCTCGGCACGCGCAACGTCGACCTGCGCTCGGCGACGCTGCCCACGGTGTGGGGCGAGAAGGTGGTCCTCCGGGTGCTCGACACCGGCGGCATCGCCTTGGACCTGCGCAAGCTCGGGTTCACCTCGACCAACTACGACCGCTACTCCGCCGGATTCCGCAAGCCGCACGGGATGATCCTGGTGACCGGGCCGACCGGGTCGGGCAAATCGACCACCCTCTACGCCACGCTGACCGAGATCGCCCGGCCCGAGGTCAACGTCATCACCGTCGAGGACCCTGTCGAGTACCGGATCGCCGGGGTGAACCAGGTCCAGGTCAACCCCAAGGCCGGGCTGACGTTCGCCGCGGTGCTGCCGGCGATCCTGCGCAACGACCCCGACGTGGTGCTGGTCGGCGAGATCCGCGACACGACGACCGCCCAGCTCGCGATCGAGGCGGCCCTGACCGGCCACCTCGTGCTGTCCACGCTGCACACCAACGACGCACCGAGCGCGCTGCCGCGGCTGATCGAGATGGGCATCGAGCCGTTCCTCGTCGGGTCCGCGCTGGACTGCGTGCTCGCCCAGCGACTGGCCCGCCGGCTGTGTGAGTGGTGCAAGCAGCCTTACGAACCGACGGGAGACGAGCTGGCGGTGGTCGGTTGGCCGGTGGCGACCCTGGGTCGACCGGACACCCTGTGGCGCGGGATCGGCTGCCCGTCGTGTGCGGGCACCGGGTTCCGCGGCCGGCTGGCGGTCATCGAGGTGATGCCGGTGACCGAGGAGATCGGCCGCCTGGCGGTCGGACACGCCCCGGCGGCCGAGCTGACCAAGACCGCCGTCGCCGAGGGCATGACCCGGCTGCGGGACGACGGCCTGCGCAAGGTCGCCGACGGCATGACCACGGTGCAGGAAATCGTCCGGATCACGGTCTGACCGCGTGCCGATCCCCTGTCCCACCACCCGATCCGCGAGCGGAGCTCCATGTCCCTGCTGACGACCGACGGCGACTTCACCAGCGTGCAGGACGCGCGAGAACAGCTCGACACTCTGCTCACCACCATGGTGGCCGACGGCGGATCCGACCTGCACCTGACCGCCGGGAGTCCACCCGCCGTCCGAGTGAACGGTGCTCTCGGCAAGTTGCCGGACGAGCGACGGCTGAGGCCTGAGGACACCGAGCTGCTCATCCGGTCGATGCTCACCACCGCGCAGTGGGACGCGTTCGAACGGATCCAGGAACTCGACACCGCCTACACCCTCGCCGGTGTCAGCCGGTTCCGGGTGAACGTGTACCGGCAGCGGGGTGCCGTCGGAGCGGTGTTCCGGTCGATTCCCAACCGGATACCGCCGCTGGACGAGCTGGGGGTCCCGGAGCCCGTCGAGCGGTTCACCCGGCTGCAGCGGGGACTGGTCCTGGTCACCGGCCCCACCGGCTCGGGCAAGTCCACGACCCTGGCCAGCGTGATCGACCGGGTCAACAAGACGCGGTCCGGGCACATCGTCACCATCGAGGACCCGATCGAGTTCCTGCACTCCCACGGCCGGTGCCTGGTCAACCAGCGCGAGGTCGGCTCGGACACCGCGAGCTTCGGCACCGCCCTGCGGCACGTCCTGCGCCAGGACCCCGACGTCATCCTGGTCGGCGAACTACGGGACCTGGAGACCACCTCGGTCGCGGTCACCGCCGCGGAGACCGGCCACCTGGTGTTCGCGACCCTGCACACCCAGTCCGCCGCGCAGACCGTGGAACGGCTGATCGACATCTACCCGGCGGACCAGCAGAACCAGATCCGCGCCCAGATCGCCGGCTGCCTGGAGGGGGTGGTGACCCAGGCGCTGGTCCCGCGGCTCGACGGCAACGGCCGGGTGGTGGTGTGCGAGGTGATGTTCGCGACGTCGGCGATCCGCAACCTGATCCGCGAGGGACGCCCGCACCAGATCCCGTCGTTCCTGCAGTCCTCGGGTGACCTGGGGATGATCAGTTTCAACCAGCACCTGGTCGAGCGGTTCCGGGACGGCCTGATCAGCATGAACGCCGCGCTGGAGCTGGCACACGACCCGAACGAGTTCCGCCGGCTGGCGAGGCTGTAGATGACCGCCACGACGTTCGCCTGGGAGGCCCTCGACGCCGCCGGCGCGGTGGTACGGGGCAAGACCGAGGGCGACTCCGCCGACAAGGTCGCGCAGTCGCTGCAGAACCAGCAGCTCATCCCGATGTCGGTCGCCCCGACCGGCCGCGGGCTCAGCCGCGATCTCAAGCTCCCCGGCCGCGGTGGGCGGACCACACCGAAGGACCTCGCGGTCTTCACGCGCCAGTTCGCGTCGATGAGCGCGTCCGGGCTGACCCTGCTGCGCTCGTTGGCGATCCTGGAGGACCAGACGGTCAAGCCGAAGCTGCGCGAGGCGATCCGAGCCGTCCGCGTCGCCATCCAGGGCGGAGCGACGCTCTCGTCTGCGTTGGCGCAGCATCCGGCGACCTTCCCCTCGCTCATGGTCGACATGGTCCGTGCCGGGGAGACCGGAGGGTTCCTCGACCAGTCGCTGGCCCGGTTGGCAACGATGTACGAGTCCGACGTGCAGTTGCGGGCGACAATCAAGGCGGCGCTGACCTACCCGGTGATCGTGCTGATCTTCTCCCTCACCATGGGCGTCGGGGTGGTGATCTTCATCGTGCCGATCTTCGAGCGGATGTTCGCCAACCTGGGCGGAAAACTGCCGTTGCCGACGCAGATCATCGTCAACGTCTCGCACAACATGGCCTGGCTCGGTCCACTGCTGCTGGTGGCGGCGCTCGCTGCGCTGCACGCCTACCGTCGCGGCGTCCAGCGCAGCCCCGAGTTCCGCCTGCGCAAGGACCGGATCGTCCTGCGGCTGCCCGTCGTCGGGGCACTGGCCGGCAAGCTCGCCATCAGCCGTTGGGCGCGCAACCTGGGCACCCTGATCTCCGTCGGCGTCCCACTGCTGCAGTCGTTGGAGATCGTCGGCGGAACGTCGGGTAACGCGGTGGTCGGCGAGGCGATGAAGGACGTCCGTGCCGCGGTCCGCGACGGCCAGCGGATGTCCGGGCCGCTGAGCCGGCACCCGTTGTTCCCGACGATGGTCACCCAGATGCTGGAGGTCGGTGAGGAGACCGGCCAGATGTCGGAGATGCTCGACAAGACCGCCGACTACTACGAGCGCGAGGTGGAGACCGCCACCGAGGCGCTGACGTCGGCCCTGGAGCCGCTGATGGTCGTCGTCATGGGCCTGGTGATCGGCACGATGGTGATCTGCCTGTACCTGCCGATGTTCTCGATCTACCAGAACATCCAGAACACCTGACGCCGGTGCACCGCTGGGGAGCCAGCTACGTCAACCAGGATCCGGCTTCGTCGGCTCCCCGCTGCAGTAGGCGGGGCATGCGCACGCAGGCCTCCAGGGCGAGGGCGTGGACGAAAGCCTGGGGAAGGTTGCCGCGCATCTGGTGCTGGACGGGGTCGTACTCCTCGCTGTACAGCTCCGGGGGGCCGCACGCGGCGAGAGCCTTCTCCAGGCGGGAGACCGCGCGCAGGGACTGTCCGGCGCGCGCTTCGACCAGCGCGGTCCAGTACGAGCAGAGCAGGAATGCGCCCTCGGCCTGATCCAGGGGCCGCGCATCGTGGCGGAAGCGGAAGACGTACCCGTTCTGGTCGAGCTCGGACTGCACCGCAGCCAGCGTGGCCGCTGAGCGGGGGTCCGCTGTCGGCACGGCCCCTCGCAGTGCCCCCAGCAGTAGTGCGGCGTCGACGCGCTCGTCGTCGGGGGCCCGTTGCCAGCGCCCGCTGGGATGGGTGCACCGGGCCGCGACCTCGGCCATCACCGCGTCGGCGAGGGCGAGGGCGTCCTCCCCGGCACGTCCCAGGACCCGCGCGGGGGCTGGCCGCTCCGGAGATGGTCCAGAGGCTGCTGCCCAGGCCCGCAGGCCGGAGACGGCCGCGAAGCGGCTGTGGGTCCACCACCGGTCGTCCAGCTCCCACACCCCGGCGTCGGGCTCCTCCCAGCGTCCGGCGATGGCGCTGACGGCGATGCGGGCGGCCTCGTGCCCGGCCTCGTCCAAGCGGTCGTGGGTGCGGGCGGTGGCCAGCAGCTGCAGGGCCTCCCCGAAGCCGTCGAGCTGGAACTGGGTGCGCACGTGGTTGCCGGTGGCCGCGACACCGCCGGGGTAGCCGGGCAGGGGCACGTCGGCCGGCTCGGGGACCGGGTCCCCGCCGGTGGTGTAGGCCGGGGCCAGGCCGGGGCCGTCGGTGAGCAGCCGCCCGGTGACGAAGTCGACCGCGGCGTCGGCGAGTTCGGGGCTGCCCGCGGCGTAGGCGGCGGTGCCGGCGTAGCACTGGTCGCGCACCCACGCGTAGCGGTAGTCGTAGCTGTTGTGCTGCTCGGCCCGCTCGGGCAGGGACGTCGTTGCGGCGGCCACCATCGCACCCGTGCTGGAAGTCAACCCGTGCAGGACCGCGAGGCTGTGCCGGGCCTGGGGCGGTGACCACGCCTGCGGCATTGCCGGCACCCGCGAGGCCCAGGCGGCCCGGGTGCCCTCCCACAGCACGTCCGGGGGCACGGGATCAGCTGCCGCAGCAGACAGGGGGCTGGGCGCAGCCGAGGACGCGACCTCCAGGACGAGGTCATGGGCCTGCCCCGCCTCCAGGTCCAGGACAAGCTCCAGGACAGCACTGCCGTCCCGGGAGTGGGCCCGAGCGCGCTCGCCGCCGCGCCAGCGCACGGCCAGGTCCGCGGTAGACGCGATCCAGGCGCCGTCGCCCCCGTGGCCGCCCGTGCGGGTCAGGTGCTCCAGGGGGTGCTGGTCGAAGCCGGCTCGCAGGTCGAGGGCGGCGCGGACCCGGGCGCGCCCGGAGAGCACCTGCACCCGGCGAAGCAGCACCAGGCGCCCCGGCTCGGCGGGCAGGGCCAGGGCGTCGGCGCACTCGACCACGGTGCCGTCGTCCAGCACCCACCGGTTGCGCCAGACGAGGCTGCCGGGCTCGTAGGACCCACCCCACACGTATCGGCCCAGCGGGGCGACCTGGTAGTGGCTGCGGCCGCCCAGCAGGGAGGAGAGGACCGCGGGGCTGTCCCAGTGGGGCGCGCACAGCCAGGCGACCTCACCGCGGGGACCGATCAGCGCACCCCTCTCCCCGTCGGCGATCAGGGCGTACTCGCGCAGCACGTGCGGGGGTGGCACCTGCTCGTGCGCCCGCTGCGGGGCGGGGCTCACCGTGGGGCGCCGGGCAGCAGCGGCAGCACCTTGCGCGCGGTGCGCTCGGTCCAGGACGACGGCGTGCCCCCGCGTGCCTCCCCCGACCCGGCCCGCCGGGCGTCGCGGCGAGAGGCAAGGCCGAACGAGGCGGCGATGGCGGCGTCGACCAGCGCCGCCCGGGCCCGGCGGCGGTCCACCAGCGCCAGCCCCAGGGCGGTGAGGCAGTGGAGGCCGTCCACCCAGGTGCCGACCGCCAGGACGGCGGACCCGGGAGCCAGACCCGACCCGGCGGCCTGCACCAGGTGGCGGGCCCCGAGGATCCGGGTGACGACGACCGCGCGGTGGTCCGCGGGAGCGCCGGCGACCAGGCGAACCAGGGTGGCCGGCGCGCACACGGCGGCCAGTCCCCACACCGCGCGTGCGATGTCCAGCGGCCTGCCCACCGGAGTCATGACCGCACCTTGCGCAGCAGCGCGGCAGCACCCACGGCGGCTGCACCGCTCCTGGCGGCAACCGTCAGGGCGGCAGCCGTCAGGGCCGCAGCCGTCAGGGCGCGCCGGTGCAGCAGCATCCAGATCTCCGGGCTCGACGACCAGGACCGGCCGTCGAACTCCCCGTGGGAGCCGTGGTCGCCGGGCACCGGGGCATACAGGTTGTCCCCGGCCATGGTGTCGCGGTCCTGGTCGGTCTGCTGGCCGGAGAAGCCGGTGCGGGCCAGGTACCGGTCCAACAGCGGCGCCACCAGCCGGTTGCCCACGACCGTGCCGACGGTGGACTCCCCCACCCAGGTGGTGCGCCGCGGATGGTCGACGACCGAGACCACGACGGCGGCGCAGGCGTCGGGGGAATAGATCGGCGGGACGGGCTGGGGGTGCTTGGGCAGGGTGGTGCGCACCCAGCCGAACTGGGTGGTGTTCATCCCCGGCATGTGGACCATCGCGACCTTGACCTTGCTGTGCTCGTGGAGCAGCTCGGTGATGACGGTCTCGGTGAAGCCGACCATCGCGTGCTTGGCGCCGCAGTACGCCGCCTGCAGGGGAATGCCGCGGAAGGCCAGGGCCGAGCCGATCTGCACCAGGACGCCGCGGTCACGCGGTCGCATCCGTGCCAGGGCCGCGCGGGTGCCGTTGACGAACCCCAGGTACGTCGTGCGGGTCGCGCGCTCGAAGTCCTCCGGGGCGGTGTCCCAGAACGGGGCGAACACGCTGGCCATCGCGTCGTTGACCCAGACCTCGATAGGCCCCAGCTCGGCCTCGACCCGGTCTGCGGCGGCCTCGACCTGCGCGTGCTCGCCGACGTCGCACTCGACGCCCAGGCCCCGCCGTCCGGCGGCGGAGACGTCACGGACGGCGCCGGCGAGCTGGTCGCGGCCTCGGGCAAGGACCGCCACGTCCCACCCGGCCTTCGCCAAGTGGCGCACGAGCTCGCGGCCCAGGCCGGCCGAACCACCGGTGACCACCACCACGCCCCGAGCCGACGGCGGAGCGCCCACGGCGACCAGGGGATCCCCCGGCGCTGTGGTGGAGCGATTTACGGGTACGGACAAGGTGGTGTTCCTCTCGGGAGAAGTGCGGTGCACGGGCATGGTGGCCCGTCAGGTGCTGAGCAGGTGGAACGCGGCGGCCCGGACGGGCCCGGGTCCCGTGGCGGCGAGGTGGTCCAGCGTGGCCGTGGAGGCGTCCCGCCCGCAGATGTCGACGAGGGCGTACATCGCGGCGACGGCCAGCTCCGGGTCGGTGTGGTCGCTGGTGACAAGGCCGTGGAGGGGCCGCGCGGCGCGTGGCTCGTGCCGGGCGCCGAGCTGGTGGACGGCCTGCCGGCGCCGGTCGGCGTCCGGGTGGGACAGCGCCCAGAGCTCGATGTCCGTGGCGGTCGTTCCCGCTGGCGGTTCGATGCGCTGTCCGCAGGTGGTGCACTCACCGGTCGGGTGTGGGTTGGGCTGGTAGCAGTACCAGCAGTAGGCCGCCGGGCCCGGGCCATCCGGTCGCCCGGCGACCGTCGCGACGCGGCCGGGCTGGTCGTCGTCGGCACCTGCGGGTTCCTTCGGTGCGAGGGGGAGCTCCTCAGGCGACACGGCGGTCTCCTCTCCGGACAGGTCTGCGGGCGGAATTCCGCGTGAAGTCGTCCCACGCTCGAACCCGTACGGCTTGACGGCGTCTCCGCAGGTGTGCGCGCGGACCGCGTCCGGGCGCGGAGTAGCTGACCCCAGGCTCACACCAAACGTGCATAAGTGCAACAGTTGTGTTGGAGTGGCTGTGGCAGTTGGAGTGGCTGTGGCATCGGGTAGGCGGGCGCGAGGAGGCAACCCGTGGTCGACCAGGTCAAGGACGCAACGGAGCAGGCGCTGGCGGCGTCCCGGGCTCTGGTGGGGGTCGCGGTGCGCTCGATAGCGGTCGCCCTGGAGGAGATGACCCTGCCGCAGTACCGGGTTCTGGTGCTGTTGGCGGCCCGCGGGCCGTTGCGCAGTGGCGTCCTGGCCGAGGAGCTGGGGATCCATGCCTCGACCTTGAGCAGGATGGCGGACCGGTTGGTCGCGGGCGGCTGGGTTCAGCGTTTGGACAACCCCGCCACCCGGCGTGAGGTGCTCGTCGACCTCGCCGGGCCCGGGAGGTCGCTGGTCGAGGAGGTCACGGCCCGGCGCGCTGCGGAGATCACGCGGATCCTCGGGCGCGTCGACCCCGGTCAGGTCTCCTCCGCGCTCGAGGGCTTTCGGGTCTTTGCCGAGGCCGCCGGCGAGGTCGACCCGGGAGAGCTGGCCCGCCTGGGCGTTGAGAGCTGAGCACTCGGTCGCCGCGCGTGGAACCCGGAGCGTCCACCAGCGCGCCGTCGGGAGTGGCGGAGGCGTTCGGTCCTGCGGCGGACGGTCGGATAGACGGTCGGTCGTTGCCGGGGTGCAACCCTTGCGTAGGAGCAAGTGATGGTGGGATGCTGTTGAGTATCCGCGGAACGCGGTCCGACCAGACCGGCGCTTCCCGGCCGCGTGCACCTGAACAGGTGCCTGAGCACTGGAGATCAGCATGGCGACGACGACGGTGGGGGACTTCCTCCTGCAGCGCCTGCGGCAGTGGGGCGTGGAGCAGATCTTCGGATATCCCGGTGACGGGATCAACGGGATCCTCGCCGCGTACGCGCGCGCCGATGACTCCCCGCCGTTCATCCAGGCCCGTCACGAGGAGATGGCCGCCTTCGAGGCGGTCGGCTACGCGAAGTTCAGCGGAAAGGTCGCCGTGTGCATGGCGACCTCGGGCCCGGGGGCGGTCCACCTGCTCAACGGCCTGTACGACGCCAAGTCCGATCACGTGCCGGTGGTGGCGATCGTGGGGCAGACCGAACGCAGCGCGATGGGCGGCTCCTACCAGCAGGAGATCGACCTGCTCTCCCTGTTCAAGGACGTCGCCAGCGACTTCGTGCAGATGTGCACCGTCCCCCAGCAGCTGCCCAACCTGATCGACCGGGCCATGCGCGTCGCCGAGGCGCGCCGGGCGCCGACGGCGATCATCATCCCGTCCGACGTGCAGGAGCTGGAGTACGTCCCGCCCGCACACGCTTTCAAGGAAGTCCCCTCCAGCCTGGGGACCGCCTGGCCGACCGTGGCACCGGACGACACCGCGGTCCAGCAGGCTGCGGACATCCTCAACGCCGGGAAGAAGGTCGCGATCCTCGTCGGCCAGGGCGCCCGCGGCGCCGCGGCCGAGGTGGAGCAGCTGGCGGAGCTGACCGGCGCCGGGGTGGCCAAGGCGCTGTTGGGCAAGGACGTGCTCCCCGACGACCTGCCCTACGTCACCGGAGCCATCGGCCTGCTGGGCACCCGCGCCAGCTACGAGCTGATGATGGGCTGCGACACCCTGATCACTGTCGGGAGCAACTTCCCGTACGTACAGTTCATGCCCAAGCTGGACCAGGCCCGCGCGATCCAGATCGACATCGACGGGTCCTTCATCGGCATGCGATACCCGTACGAGGTCAACCTCGTGGCCGACGCCAGCTCCGCCCTGCAGGCGTTGTTGCCCCGGGTGCACCACAAGAGCGACCGGTCATGGCGCAAGCACATCGAGAAGGAGGTCGCCGGCTGGTGGAAGACCATGGACCATCGCGCGATGGTCGGTGCGCACCCGGTCAACCCCCAGCGGATCTTCTCGGAGCTGTCCAAGCGCCTGCCCGCCGACGCCATCGTCGCCTCGGACTCTGGGTCGGCAGCGAACTGGTACGCCCGCCACATCAAGTTCGGTCGGCACAACCGCGGCTCGCTGTCCGGGACCCTGGCCACCATGGGCCCGGCGGTCCCCTACGCGATCGGCGCGAAGTTCGCCCACCCCGACCGGGTGGCGATCGCGCTGGAGGGGGACGGGGCGATGCAGATGAACGGCCTCGCCGAGATGATCACCATCGCGAAGTACTACCAGCAGTGGGCCGACCCGCGTCTCATCGTCGCGGTACTCCACAACGACGACCTGAACCAGGTGTCCTGGGAGCAGCGGGCGATGGAGGGTTCGCCGAAGTTCATCGCCTCCCAGAAGCTGCCCGACGTCTCCTACGCCGGCTTCGCCGCGAGCATCGGCCTGCACGCGATCTACGTCGACGACCCGGACGACGTCGGACCAGCCTGGGACGCGGCCCTGGCCGCTGACCGCCCGACCCTGCTGGACATCCGCTGCGACCCGGACATCCCACCGATCCCTCCGCACGTGACGCTGCAGCAGGCCCGCAACACCGCCGAGGCGTTGTACAAGGGCGACGAGGACCGCCTCGGCATCATCGAGGAGGGCTTCAAGGAGAAGCTCGTCTCGCTTCTTCCCGGCACGAGGGGCTGATCATTCCCATGCTGACCCGGCACCGGTCACCGGTCCTGGGGAACCGCACCTTCTTTGAGCGGGCGCTGCACGATGTGCGCACCGGCCGCTTCGAGCGGAGCCTGGCGGCCCTGACCGCCGGGGGGGCCGTGGTCACCGCAGCGGAGATCTTCACCAGCCACGACTCGGCCAGTTTCGGCAACAAGATGATGTGGTGGCCGATCGTGATCGTGCCCACCTTGGCGCCGGCGGGGATCGCGGCGGTGTTCTCCCGCCGTGCGGCCAAGACCGTCCTGCCGGTGGCCTCCCTCGTCGTGATCGCCAACGGTGTGCAGGGCACGTACCTGCACTGGCGCGGGATCGTCCGCAAGCCCGGTGGGGTGCACAACCTGCGCTACAACGTCGAGATGGGGCCCCCGGCGTTCGCCCCGGCCCTGGCCAGCCTGGTAGGCGGAATGGGCCTGCTGGCGTCCCTGCTGCGCCGAGAGGAGACCTGAGGGTGCCTTTCCGACCACCTTCCCAGCACGCGGTCACCCCTGGTGGATCGGACGGTGAGCGCGGCCGCTTCCCCGGCTACGACGTACTGGGCCAGATGGGGCGCCAGGACGACGTCACCGCCGGTGTGGTCCTGGCGCGGCTGAGCCCGAATGACCAGCTGGCCTTCTTCACCACCACCGAGCAGGGCGTGGCCACCGCCCTGGTCGACCTGATCCTCAACCAGCACGAGGAGCCCAAGGTGCCGGTGCTGCCCCTGATCGACGCTCGCCTGGCGGCAGGGGAGACCGACGGCTACACCTACGAGGGCATGCCCGACGACGCCCAGGCGTGGCGGCAGTCCCTGGCCGGCCTGGACGCTGACGCCCGGGATCGTTTCGGCGTCGGGTTCGCCGAGCTGGCCTGGGCCGACCAGGGAGACCTGATCTCGACGGTGCAGCAGACCGACGGCGCCTGGCGCGACCTGCCCGCCTCCCGGGTGTGGAACCTGTGGACCCGTTATGCCTGCGCGGAGTTCTACGCCCACCCCTGGGCGTGGAACGAGATCGGCTTCGGTGGCCCGGCCTACCCCCGCGGGTACAAGAACATCGGCATCGACAAGCGGGAGGGCTGGGAGGTGCAGGACGCAGAACCCGGGGACCCGGTGACCTTCGGCCGGCGCGTCGAGCGCGTCCGGACCCAGCACGCCCACGACACCGCCCAGCAGCGGGGCGCAGGCGATCAGGCCAGCCAGGATCCGAGCCAGGCGTCAGGGGATGCAACGTGAGACGCCTGTCGGACGCCTCGATCAAGGCACGCAACGCCTCGGCGTGGCTGATCCCGGACGGGCAGGACCGCACCAACCATCAGCTGCGCCGGGACATGCGCCGCTTCGCCGACGCCGACGAGGTGGACCTGGTCGTCGTCGGCTGCGGGGCAGGGGGTGCGACGGTGACCCAACGCCTGGCGCGGACCGGCGCCACGGTTGTCGCGTTGGACGCCGGCCCGTTCTGGGACCCCGACACCGACTGGGTCAGCGACGAGCGGGCATCGCACCGCCTGTACTGGACCGAACCCCGCGTGATCAGCGGACAGGACCCGGTGCCGCTGGGCTCGAACAACTCCGGGCGGGGCGTGGGCGGGTCGATGGTCCACTACGCGGGGTACACGCCGCGCTTCCACCCCTCGGACTTCTCCACCCTCACCGATGACGGGGTAGGCGCGGACTGGCCCATCGAGTACCAGGACCTGAAGTCCTACTACGAGGACATCGAGCAGGAACTCCCCGTCGCGGGGCAGCCCTGGCCGTGGGGCGATCCGCACACCTACCCCCACCACGCCCACCCGGTCGGCGGCAACGGGGAGACCTTCCTGCGCGGGGCCGCGGCGATGGGCATGCAGGCCCGGGTGGGGCCGGTGGCGATCCCCAACGGCCGCTTCGGCAATCGCCAGCACTGCATCTACCGCGGCTTCTGCCTGCAGGGCTGCAAGGTCAACGCCAAGGCCTCCCCCCTGATCACCCACATCCCCGACGCCCTGGCCCACGGCGCGGAGGTGCGCGCGGGCTGCATGGTCACCCGGGTCTGCATCGACGAGCGCACCGGGCGCGCGACCGGGGTGGAGTACCTGCGAGACGGCGTGGTGCACGTGCAGCGGGCCCGGATGGTCGCCATCGCCGGGTACTCCATCGAGACCCCGCGCCTGCTGCTGCTCTCGGCGTCCAAGCGGTTCCCCGACGGACTGTGCAACGACTTCGGCCAGGTCGGGCACTACCTGATGGTGCAGGGCGCCCCGCAGACCGCCGGGCGCTTCGAAGCCGAGGTGCGCATGTACAAGGCGCCACCGCCGGAGGTCTCCAGCGAGGAGTTCTACGAGTCCGATCCCACCAAGCCCTACCGGCGCGGGTACTCCCTGCAGACGGTCTCGCCGATGCCCATCACCTACTCCGAGCACATCACCGCCCAGGGACACTGGGGCGAGGTCCTGCGCGAGTACATGCGCGACTACGTGCACTGGGCGGTCTTCGGGGCGCTGTGCGAGTTCCTGCCCCAGTACCGCAACTCCGTGACCCTGGCCGAGACCAAGGACCGCCACGGCCTGCCGGTGGCGAACTTCTCCTACAGCCAGTGCGACAACGACAGAGCGCTGGCCAAGGCGGCCGCCTCGACCATGGAGGACCTGTTGCGGGCGGCCGGCGCGAGTGAGGTGCTGACCATCCAGCGCTTCGCCCACCTGGTCGGCGGCTGCCGGATGGCAACCGACGAGCAGTCCGGGGTCGTGGACGCCGACCTGCGCACCTTCGCCGTGCCGAACCTGTTCATCACCGACGGCAGCGTGCTGCCCACCCAGGGATCGGCGAACCCGGCGCTGACGATCATGGCGCTGGCCGCGCGATTCGCCGACCGCCTCGTGGCCACCGCCCGATCATGAGCCCGACCGCGACCTCGTATACCTCGACGTCCCCGCCGGTCACCGGGGTGGACGTCGAGGTGTACGAGGTGCCCACCGACGTCCCCGCCGAGGCCGACGGCACCGCCGAGTGGTCCTCGACCATCCTGGTCCTGGCGCGCGTCCACGCGGCGGGATCCTCCGGCTTCGGCTGGACCTACGCCTCGGCGGCCTGCGCCCCCCTGGTGGCCGGTCCGCTGGCCTCGGTCATCATCGGCCGCGACGCCCTGGACATCCCTGCCGCGCTGGAGGCGATGGTCCGCCGCTGCCGCAACCTCGGGCGCCCCGGCCTGGTTTCCTGCGCGATCTCCGCCGTCGAGACCGCCCTGTGGGACCTCAAGGCCCGGCTGCTCGACGTCTCCCTGGTCGCGCTCCTGGGCGCCGCGCGCGAAGAGGTCCCGATTTACGGCAGCGGCGGATTCACCACCTACACCGACGACCAGACCCGCGCCCAGGTCCGGCAGTGGGTGCAGGAGTGGGGCATCCCCCGCGTGAAGATCAAGATCGGGGAGTCCTGGGGAGCTCGTCCCGACCGCGACCTGCACCGGATCGCCCTGGTGCGGGAGGTCGCCGGGCCCGACGCGCAGCTCTACGTCGACGCCAACGGCGGGTACACCCGCAAGCAGGCGATCCGCCAGGCCCTCGCCATGGCCGACCAGGACGTGACCTGGTTCGAGGAGCCGGTCTCCTCCGACGACCTCGACGGACTGCGCGAGGTCCGCGACGCCGTCAGCTGCGACGTGGCCGCCGGGGAGTACGGCTACGACCTGACCTACTTCCGGCGCATGTGCGCGGCCGGCGCGGTGGACTGCCTGCAGATCGACGTCACCCGCTGCGGCGGGATCCTGGAATGGCAGCGCGCCGCTGCGGTCGCCGCCGCCCACGGCCTGCAGGTCTCCGGGCACTGCGCCCCCAACCTGCACGCCTCCGTCGCCGCCTCGGTGCCCAACCTGCGGCACCTGGAGTACTTCCACGACCACGTCCGGGTGGAATCCCTGCTCTTCGACGGGACGCTGGACACAGCCGGTGGCGCGCTGGTACCGGACCGCTCCCGCCCTGGGCACGGCCTCACGCTCAGGGCCGAGGCAGCCCGGTTCCGCACCGGCTGAACCGCGGATGGGCGGCGCCGGGCACGGCGCTTGACAGAACCCTCAGGTCGCACCGTGGCCGGCCGATCCACCGGGTGACGTACCCACGAACGGGTACCGGCGGCCCATGCCGGCGTGGCGTCACACTTCTCAGCCTCCGGAGGCATCCATGTCGGCACTGCTCACCAAGCTCCGCGCCAGGCGCGCCGCCGGCGATCGCGAGGGCGGCTTCACCTTGGTCGAGCTGCTCGTCGTCGTCGTCATCATCGGCGTCCTGATCGCCATCGCGATCCCGGTTTACCTGAACTACACGAAGGGCGCCAGGGACAAATCCGCGGAGTCCGACGTCCGCAGCGCGATCTCCACACTCGAGCAGTGCAACTCCGACAACGGGTCCTACCCGAGCGCAATGGACGGGGCGGGCACGATGACGGGCTGTGACGGCCAGAAGGTCAAGCTCAGCGACAAGACGAGCGTCACGTACACGTCGGCGTCGGGGAACTCGAGCTATGTGCTGGTCGGCAGCAACAGTCTCGGTCAGCAGACCAAGTACTGCTACGACAGCGCGAACGGCGGACCGGTTCAGGCACTTAAGGCCCCCGCCACGACCTGCTGATCCGCGACACCGACGTCAAGTCGCGCCATCCGATCGAGCAGTGAGGATGTGACCGCATGCCTGTGCTGATCGCCGCGATCGGTGCTCTCGGACTTGCGGTCGGGTCGTTCCTCAATGTGGTCGCGTACCGGGTGCCGGCCGGACTGTCCCTGGTCCGGCCGGGATCGCAGTGCCCGGCTTGCGGGCACCCGGTCCGGGCGCGGCACAACGTGCCGGTCCTGGGCTGGCTGGCCCTGCGGGGCAGGTGCTTCGACTGCTCGGCGGCAATCCGCATCCGCTACCCGGTGGTCGAGCTGGGAACGGCCGTGCTGTTCGTCGTCACCGCGGCCGAGCTCGTCCGGGCGGACCGGACCGCGGCCGTGCCGGCGTTCCTGGTGCTGGCCTCGGCCGGTGTCGCGCTGACGCTGATCGACCTGGACACGCACCAACTGCCGGACCGGATCGTGGCGCCGTCGTACGCGACGTTCCTGCTGCTGTTGGTGATCGCCTCGGCGGTCGACGGCGACTGGACCGCACTGGGGCGAGCCGTGGTCGGTGGTGCCGCCTGCGCTGGGTGCTACCTGCTGCTCTGGTTGGCCGTTCCGGCCGGGATCGGCTTCGGCGACGTGAAGCTGTCCGGTCTGCTCGGGCTGGCGCTGGGCTACCTGTCGTGGCCGGCGCTGGCCGTCGGCGCGTTCGCGACCTTTCTGCTCGGCGGACTGGTCGGGACCGCACTGCTGCTCACCGGTCGGCGCACGCGGCGGGCCCGGATCGCCTTCGGGCCGTTCATGGTCGCCGGTGTCTGGGTGGCACTGCTCACCGCACAGCCGGTCGCCGCGTCCTACCTCGACCTCGTGCGGGTGGCCTGACCGCTCGTGGCATCCCGTGCACCAGGTCTCCCGTCCCCGCGAGCGCTCCCGGAAGAGGGTCGATGAACAGGTCCCGCCGGTCCGACCACGCCGTGAGCATCGTCAACCCCGACGGGCACGTCATCGGGCTGGACATCGGCGCGACCGCGGTCCGGGCGGCCATCCTCGCCCCCGACCGCGGCGAGAGCGATGGTCTGATGACGGTTGAGGACCTCGGTCAGGCACCGCTGCCGCCCGGGGTCGTCGTCGACGGTGTCCTGCAGGACGCGCCGACCCTGACCCGGGTGCTGACCCAGCTGTGGCGCGAGCACGACTTCGGCTGCCGCCACGTCATCATCGGGGTGTCCAACCCCCAGGTGGTCGTGCGCCCGATGCAGATGCCGAACCTGCCACCGGAACAGTTGGCCAGGGCGCTCCCGTTCCGCGCTCGCGAGGTCATCGCTCTCGAACTGGACAAGGCGGTGCTCGACTTCCGGCCGCTGGGCCCGTCCCCGGACGACCGGGACCTGGTCGACGGGCTGCTGGTCGCCGCACCCCGAGCGCCGGTGCTGGCGGCAGTTCGCGCCGTGGAGGCCGCCGGACTCCGCATCGTCCGGGTCGACCTTGCCTCGTTCGCGGCCCTGCGGTCGACGGCGGCCGACCACGGCGTCGCCGAGGCGGTCGTCGACATCGGAGCCCAGATGACGAACATCGTGATCCACCACCTGGGTGTCCCCCGGGTGGTCCGTGCCCTGAACCGCGGCGGCGAGCAGCTGACCGAGCGACTCGTCGAGCGCACCGGCGCGAGCGCGGCCGAAGCCGAGATCCTCAAACGGGAGAGCGGTGTGCACGAATCGGAGAACGAGACCTCGATGATCCTCTCGACCACGATCCGGCCGCTGGTGTCGGACATCCGCAGCTCGATCCAGTACTTCACGACGACCAACCCGGACGCACCGCTGGAACGCGTCAGCCTGACCGGTGGCGGTGCCGAGCTGCCGGGGCTGGCGGAGATGCTGACCGAGGACGTCGGACTCCCGTGCACGCTGGTGTCGCCGCTGCGCAACGTGCTGAGCCGAATCGCGTCACCGGAGGGCCGGCACGAAGCGCCCGCGACGGCGACCGCCGTGTCCGTCGGTCTGGCAATGGGAGCGGCCGCGTGACCACGACGCTGGACCCGCCGGCGGTCACGGCTGTGCGCCCCGACTGGGGGATGTACGCCGACCTGACGCCGCCGGAGCTGCTGCGGTCCCGGCGGTTGCACGGGCTCCGGCGGACGCTGCTGCTGGCCCTGCTGGCCCTGCTCGCCGTGATCGCCCTCGTCTTCGCGGGCAGCATCTGGCGCAGTCACCAGGCGGCCGGCGTCCTGGCGGAGCAGCAGACTCAGACGTCGCGTCTGCAGGCCGATCAGCAGCGCTACGCCCAGGTCACCCAGGTCCAGGACTCGACCCGGGCGATCCGCTCGCAGCTGGCCGGTCTCGGCGGTGGAGACGTCGACGTCCCCGCGCTGCTGGGCGCCGTCCGGACTGCCCTGCCCCGGAGTGCTGCTCTCGGCGAACTCGGCGTGACGCTGAGCGGAGCCGGCGGGGCGGGGGCAGCGGCCGTGGCGCCACAGTCCGGGGCCGACGGCTCGCTGGACACCTCCGGCAACCCGGTCATCGGGAACGTCACGATGAGTGGGACCTCCAGTCGCCTCGCCGATCTCGCGGCCTATGTCGCCGCACTGCAGCGGACCAGGGGCTTCGTCGACATCGTCCCGGTGACCAACCAGGGCACGGGTTCGGCGTTCACCTTCACCGTCACGGCATCGGTGACCGACCGGGTGCTCTCCCACCGGTTCGATCCGCAGGCGAGCCGGAGCACCCGGTGAAGCGCACCGACGACGCCCGGCTCTGGCTCGCCGGGGGCGTCGTGGCCGCGGTACTCGCCGTGGCGTTCGGTTGGCTGGTGCTGATCGGACCGCAGATCAGCCAGGCCGCGGCCCTGCGTTCGCAGGCAGCGGACCAGCAGGCGTCGAACACCCTGTTGCAGGCCAGGGTCGGCGCGCTGCGCACCCTGAGCGCGCAGCTGCCGGCGCTGGTCACCGCGCTCGGCAGCGCCCGTGCCCAGGTGCCGATCACCAGCGCGCTGTCCACCTTCACCGATCAACTGGGCCGCCAGGCGACGCAGTCGAAGGTGACGGTCACCAGCGTGGCCGTCGCCCCGGCTGTCGCGGCGGCCGACCCGACTCCGGCCGCCGGCGCTGCCAGCGCTGCCGGCGCTGCCAGTGCCGGAACGGCCAGCGGCACGGGCGCCGGCGCGGGTGCCAACGCGGGTGCCGGCGCGGGTAGCAGCCCGGGTGCGGCCGGCGGTGCGACGGCGGGCGGACCCGCCGGGAAGCTGTTCGCGATCCCGGTGACCGTGATCACCACCGGTTCGCTGGCGCAGCAGCGCGCCTTCCTGACCGCCGTCCGGGCCGGCCCGCGCGCGTCGGTCGTCACCGCCACCCGGCTGGGCCCCGGCAGCACCGCAGCGGGCGCCGCAGGCGCCGCAGGCGCTGGTGGCGCGGCAGCCGGGGCGAGCGCCGGTTCAGCCGGCTCGATCGAGCGGACCTCGGAGATGACGACCCAACTGACGGTCTTCGTCGCGCCGCAGACCCCGGCCGCGACGGCCGAGCTCACCAGGCAGCTGACCGCCAAGCCGATCCGCTGAGCCTGCTCCCGTGCCAACCAGACGGCCGCCCAGCAGACGCCCGGCCACCAGACGCCCCGCCAGCAGGCTTCCGGCCCGGCGCGCCGCACGACCGGCCCCGGCGACCGCCGAGGACGGCATCGTCCTGCTGGAGTCCGTCATCTCGATGGCGCTGCTGGCGATCATCATGGCCGCGCTGACCGTCTTCGCGATCACCGTCACGAACTCGACGAGCTACCAGCGCCAGCGCCAGGGCGCCATCCAGTTGGCGACCACCCAGCTGGACCTGATCCGCGGCATGACGCCGGCGGACCTCGAGGTCGGCCGCCGACTGACGGACGTCACGGCCCAGTTCGCCGGGGCCCCGGCGGCGGTGTCGCCGTGGCTGACGGCGATGACGCCCGCCGTCGACCTGACCGCCACCGCCACCCAGCCGGCCGCCCTCCCGGTCACGACGACCGCGACCGTCAACAGCACGGTGATGACGGCGACCACCTACCTCGGCTTCTGCGCGCTCGCGAGCGGGGGGACGGGCAGCGAGTGCACGAAGCCGGTGTCGGGAGCGGGTGACACCGGGACGCTGCGCGCGGTGGTGGCCGTCACCTGGCCGGGTGGCCGCTGCCCCGCCGGCACCTGTACGTACACCACCGCGACCCTGGTCAGCACCGCCGCGGACCCGGTGTTCGCCCTCAACCAGGCACCGCCGCCCGCACCGGCGGTCACTGTCCCCAACAATCAGACGACCGTCGTCGGCGACACCGTGAGCCTCCAGCTCGCGATGCCCGCCGGCGCCGGCGTCGACCCCGCCACCTGGCAGGCAACCGGTCTGCCCGCCGGGCTGGCCATCAGCACCACCGGTCTCGTCACCGGACGGCCGACGACACCCGGACCGGCCGCACCCGTCCAGGTGACCGTGACCGACGCGTTCCTCCGCACCGCTACCGGCGGCTTCACCTGGACAGTGGTCCCCCCGGTGGCGGCCCAAACCCTCGCCAGCCAGACGAGCGTCGTCGGCACGGCGATCGGCGCGCTGACCCTGGCCGCCACCGGCGGCACCGGAGCACCGTTCACCTGGACCGACCCGGGCAAGACGCTGCCGGCCGGACTGGTGCTCTCCTCGACCGGCACCGTCACCGGGACACCCACCGGGCCCGGGACCGCCGCCGTCCGACTCACCGTCACCGACGCCGGCGGCCGATCGGCGACGCTGGCGTTCACCTGGACGACCGACTACCCGCCGCTGGCCGCGACCGGGGCGAACCAGAACTCGACGGTCGGCACCGCGATCACCGCGCTCACCCTGACCGCCACCGGCGGCTCGGGCGGCTACGTCTGGACCGACCCGACCACGTCCCTCCCGCCGGGACTGGGGATCAGCCCCGCGGGCGTCGTGTCGGGCACACCCTCCGCCGCGGTCACCGCCAAACCCGTCGAGCTGCTCGTCACCGACGCCAAAGCCGGCAGCACCGTGAAGGTCTCCCTGACGTGGACGGTCCTCGCCCCGGTGACGGCGCAGGCTCCCGGCAACCAGACCTCGACGGCCGGCACCGCGATCGCTGCGCTGACACTGACCGCCACCGGCGGCTCGAGCACGTACACCTGGGCCGACCCCAGCGCGACCCTCCCGCCCGGACTAGGCATCAGCCCGGCCGGCATCGTGTCCGGTACACCCACCGCCGCCGGCACCGCCGCCGTCCGACTCACCGTCACCGACAGCGGCG
>JAABUS010002726.1_pt1 | contig 31933 bp, 25 predicted proteins | sample 5560161 | NCBI WGS metagenome assembly JAABUS01 (sample SAMN10711885, study PRJNA513376) | rock metagenome | isolation source: Antarctica rocks | place: Antarctica: Victoria Land, Trio Nunatak nord | collected 2016-01-04 | reverse complement strand
TTCAACGGCCTCCGGCAGGTGCTCGACGAGTACGTGATCCGACCGGGACGACGGGTCGTGGTCCACACCTTGATCTGGACGTTCGCGATCGCCCTGATGGGCCTGGGGACCTACGCGATCGTCCTGTTTCAGCAGGATAAAGAGTACATCGAACGGTGGAAGTCGGAGAGGAAGGCAATGGCCCACGTCCGGGCCACCGAGACCCCGGCCGCCCCCGTGCCGGCGCGTTAATCGACCCCGCAACCTTTCCGCCCGGCAACGGGATGCGAGGACTTCGCACGAACGATCATGAATTATCACCGCTTCGACAGCATCATCGTGGGGGCCGGAGGCGCGGGCCTGATGGCCGCGCTCGAGTCGAGCCGGAAGGTCGGCACGGCGGTCGTGAGCAAGCTCTACCCGACCCGCTCGCACACCGGGGCCGCCCAGGGGGGGATCGCCGCCGCCCTGGCGAACCTCGAGAACGACTCGTGGGAGAACCACGTCTACGACACGATCAAGGGGGGAGACTTCCTCGTCGACCAGACCCCGGCCGAGATCCTCTGTCGCGAGGCGATCGACTGCATCTATGACCTCGAGCACATGGGGCTCCCCTTCGACCGGACCGCCGACGGCCGCATTTCCCAGCGCCGATTCGGGGGGCACACCAAGCCCAACCCGAATTACGACCCCGCCGCGAAGGCCGGGACCTCCGGCGCCGCGCCTCGAATCCCGGTCATGCGGGCCTGCCACGCCGCCGACCGGACCGGGCACATGATCCTCCAGACGCTCTATCAGCAGTGCATCAAGCAGGGGGTGACGTTCTTCGACGAGTTTCACATGCTCGACTTGATCATGGTCGACGGGGAATGCCGGGGAGTCGTCGCGATCGAGATCGCCACGGGGGCGCTCCACGTCTTCCACGCCAAGAGCGTCCTGATCGCCACGGGCGGGTTCGGCCGGATGTTCAAGGTCTCGTCCAATGCCTACGCGTTGACGGGCGACGGCCCGGCGATCGCCTATCGCCACGGCCTCCCGCTGGAGGACATGGAGTTCTTCCAGTTCCACCCGACCGGGATTTATCGGCTGGGCATCCTCCTGAGCGAGGCCTGCCGCGGCGACGGCGGCGTGATGTTCAACGGCCAGGGGGAGCGTTTCATGGAGACGTATGCCCCCAACATGAAGGATCTCGCCAGCCGCGACGTCTGCTCGCGATCGATCTACGAGGAGGTCCGCGCCGGCCGGGGGGTCGGCGGCAAGGACTACGTCTATCTCGACATCCGCGCCGAGACGATCAACAAGTACAAGACCAGCCCCACCGGCGGGGAGGTCGACAGCGCCTGGGTCGAGAAGCGCCTGCCGGACATCATCGACTTCGCGCGTACCTATCTCGGCGTGGACCCGATCCGCGAGCCGATGCCGATCCAGCCGACGGCCCACTACGCGATGGGCGGGCTGCCGACCGATGTCAACGGGCGCGTCATTCGCGACCCCTCGGGCGCCATCGTCCCCGGGCTCTACGCCGCGGGCGAGAGCGCCTGCGTGAGCGTCCACGGCGCGAACCGGCTGGGGACCAACAGTCTTGTCGACCTGGTCGTCTACGGCCGCCGCTCGGGCCGCGACATGGCACGCCATGCCCTCGACCGCCCGTTCGAGCCGCTCCCGCCCAACCCCGAGAAGGCGACGCGGACCGCCATCGACGAGCTGCTGGCACGCCCGAGGACCGAGCCCTGGGTCAAGATCCGCGACGAGATGCAGCGCGTCATGATGGACGACTGCGGCGTCTACCGGACCGAAGAGTCCCTGACACGTGCCCGAGACCACATCGCTTCGTTGAAAATCCGATATCGGACCCTCGGCGTGCAAGACAAGGGAACGGTCTTCAATACCGGGCTCCTGGAAGTGCTGGAACTGGGCTGCCTGCTCGACCTGGCCGAGGCCACCGTCGCCAGCGCCCTGGCGAGGAAAGAGAGTCGCGGGGCCCATTCTCGCGAGGACTTCACCGCTCGCGACGACGTCAACTTCTTCAAGCACAGCCTGGTCTACTCCTCGGGAGAGAATCAGACCCGCCTGGATTACAAGGACGTCGACGTCATCATGGTCGAGAAGGACGGCGAGACGGTCACCAAATATCCGCTCGAAATCCGCAAGTATTGAGAGGATGACCCTTCATGCCGGCCTACGAAGCGGTGACACGCAAGCTGACCGTCAAGATCAGGCGCTACAACCCCGAGATCGACGCCCCCCCTCGCTGGGAGAACTATCAGGTCGAGGCCGACGGGATGGACCGCGTCCTCGACGTGCTCCAGGGGATCAAGTGGAATGAAGACGAGTCGCTCGGCCTCCGGCGTTCCTGCGCGCACGGCGTTTGCGGCTCGGACGCCATGCGGATCAACGGAGTCAACGGCCTGGCGTGCAAGATCCTGGTCAAGAACCTGGCGAGCGACTCGCTCACGGTCGAGCCGATCCTCGGGCTGCCGGTGATCAAGGATCTTATCGTCGACATGAAGCCGTTCTTCGACCATTACAAGTCGGTCCTCCCTTTCTTGATCAACGACGACCCCGCGCCGACGACGGAGAGGCTCCAGTCCCCCGAGCAGCGGGCTCGTTACGACGACTCGACCAAGTGCATCCTCTGCGCCTGCTGCACGACCGCGTGCCCGCCGTTCTGGGGCGACCGGAAGTATGTCGGGCCCGCGGCGATCGTCAACGCCCACCGATTCATCTTCGACTCGCGCGACCGGGGTGCGGTCGAACGTCTCGATATCCTCAACGACGCCGAGGGGGTCTGGCGCTGCCGGACCGTTTTCAACTGCACCTCCGCCTGCCCCCGAGACATCAAGGTCACGCAGACGATCCAGGAGGTCAAGCGCGCCCTGTTGACCGGCAGTATCGACCTTGAAACACCCGTCGAGGCGGCCGCGTCCCACTGATCGCCGATCACCCGCGACGTTCCGCCGTGGCCGCTCCGATTGCCGCGGTCGGCTTGGCACAAGGGAACTCATCGCCGAGGTTCGACCCCTGCCTCGGCCCCGGCATTGCGACGACTCCACGAGGAAATTGCCCATGCGTTCGCCCGTCGTCGTCGGTGGAGACTTCAAAGGGTAGCCGAGGGGCGTCGCTCGGAAATCGACGCGGGGTGGCCTCGGGCACCCCGCCTGGCTTGACCGAGCGGCGTAATGCGCTATCATTCCAGCGCAACAAAGACATCCTGACGTCGCATTGTGATCTTCCTAGCTCTCGGGAAGTTCACTTCGTTCTTGCTAGTTTAGGCCTGAGTGTTCTTCGAGGGGCCTTTTCTCTCTCGCGAACCCCGCGGGGCACCTCGTCGGTCTCGTCCATGGACCTCTAATGACGAACCTCTCTCGACTGGCCCTGGCGACGCCCGAGGCGGGGACGGACCCGTCGACAGCAAGCCTCGCGATGCTGGCGGGTCTGACCCAGAAGCGGTGGCGGGTTCAGCATTTTCGGTCGAGGGCGTGTCCGACCGGTACCGAGGCGGCGGGCCTGATCTCGGGACGCCCTGGTCGGCATCTCGATTCGTGGCTGATGCCGGATTCCGTCTGTCGGAGGGTCTTCACGCAAGGCGCTCGCCATTCGGACCTTGCGCTTGTGGAGGGGACCCTCGAGGAGACCGGAAATGCGTTCGACGGGATCTGCCAGAATCGGCCGGGGAGTTTGAGACCGATCGCAGAGGTGCTCGACTTGCCCGTCGTGGTCCTGGTCACCTGTCGATCCTGGAGCGAATGTCACTTGCCGAGGCTCCCCGACGGGGTCGACGCCATCTTGCTCGATGGTCTCGAGGACCCCGAGGATTACGATCGCTTCCGGCGCATGGTCAGCCTGACGCTTCGCAAGCCGGTCCTTGGAGGCGTCGAGGCCCTTCCCGATGTCCGCGAGGCCCTCCGGCATGTGTCGCGGGACAACCCGCCGCCGGAGGAACTGTGGAACCGGCTCGCCGCGAGCTTCCTGCGTTTCGCCGACCTGAATGCGATCCGGGCACTCTCGCAGAGCCGGCCGTTCTCGCTCCCAGACGCCGAGCCGATCCGAGCCGATCGCCCGCGCTTCCGGGTCGCGTACGCCCAGGACGAGGCCTTCGGCTCGTACTTCCCCGACACGCTGGAGACGCTCGAGGCGCTCGGGGCCGAACTGGTCGAGTTCTCCCCCATTCGCGACGAATCCTTGCCAGAGGCCGTCGATCTCGTGATGATCGGCTGCGGCTTCCCCGACCGCCATGCCGACGCCCTGGCCGACAACCTCAGCTTGATCGCCGCGCTCGGCGCGCACGTCTGCCACGGGCATCGAATCTACTCGGAAGGCGGGGGGACGGCCTATCTTGGCCGTTCTCTGATCCTCGACGGTCGCCATGTCCGCGGGGCGGGCATCTTGCCGTTCGATGCGGAGCTTTCGCCCGTTCCCGATGCGCCCGCGCCCGTGACGCGGACGCTGATCCGCGACGGTTGGTTGGGACCGAAAGGGACGATCGTCCGGGGGTATCGATCGGGACGCTGGCGGCTCCTGCCCGGGGCACAACCGCTCGACTGCCCGTCCTGCTTCGGCCCGCTCACGGACCAGGGTGACTTCTATCATCATCACCACGCCGTGGGGAGCCTGATCCACCTCCACCTGGGCGCCTTGCCCGAAGTGGTCTCGGCGTTTGCCGGCCCGCATCGCCCCTCGCTCACGCGGCCGTCGAGCCGGTCCTGACGCGTGGACCCGCCTCCGCGGAACGTCAACGATCGCCCCGCCCCTCCCCCGGAGAGGGTGGAGTGGAGCCTCGGGGCGTGAATCGGTATACTCGGGACGAGGGAGCCGCCCGGCCGGTCCCCTCCCGAAGCGAGATTCCACGCGCGGCCGCTTGCAGAGGAAGGATTTGGGTCCGATGAAAAAAGGGGGAATCCTCAACCCGGCGATCTGCTCTCTCCTGGCGGAGTTGGGCCACCTCGATGAGCTCCTCATTGTGGATGCCGGCTACCCGCTTCCCCAGGACGGCCACGTCATCGACTTGACCCTGACGCCCGGCATCCCTCGCTTCCTCGACGTCCTACGCGCGGTGGCCGAGGAACTGGTCATCGAGTCGATCACACTCGCCTCGGAAATCAGCGAGTACAGCCCCAAGCTCCACCAGGAAATCCTCAAAATCGTCGGCGATGTCGACGTCGATGAGGTCCCCCACATCGAGTTCAAAGAACAGTCTGAAGGCGTCAAGGGGATCATCCGCTCTGCGGAGTTCACGCCCTACGCGAACGTCCGGATCCTCTGTGGCTCGGCATTCTAGGGCGGTTTGCTCGCGGATCCCATATAACCCCCAAGCGTGGTGTGAGCGATCCTCCCGTCTCCCCCTGGGAGAAGGTGGCCGGGACGGCCGGATGAGGGTCCTCGATCCCAGCATGAGGCACAGACTGGGGCGGGAGGTCGATCCGGCAGCCAAGCCCCTCATCCGCCCCTTCGGGGCACCTTCTCGCGGGGGGAGAAGGGGGGGACGGAATTCGGCTCACTGCCTTATTGTGCCGGTTCGCCCCGTGCTTCGGTCGAAGCTACGTCGGGCAGGGGCACGCCCAGGCGCCTGGCCAGTTCGGCCAGGCGAAGCCAGTGGGCTTCTTCCAGCGGGATGCCCTGGGCCGATCGGCGTTCGAGCGTCCGGAGCTCGGGGTCGCCGGGGAGCAAGATGGCCTCGACGCCGGGGGCCCGGGGGGTACTGCGGACGTAATCGGCGACGCGCTCGGTTTGGCGGATCAGCGCATCGAGGCCGGAGAACTGGGCGGCGTCGAGCGCCAGGAAGAGCACGTTGTTGCCGCGGGGGGGGGGGGCGTTGGGGTGGCACGAGTCTCCTCCCGAGAGCCCTCCCGTGAGCATGTCGAGCACCAGGCCGAGCCCGAAGCCCTTGTAAGATTGCGAGCCCCCCATCGGCAAGATCGTGCCCAGCGGGGGCTCGTAGAGGACCGAGGGGTCGGTGGTCGGGCGGCCTTGACTGTCCTGGAGCCAACCTTCGGGGACCGGCGCCCGGTCGTTGATGTAGAAGACCCGCACTTTCCCCTCCGCGGCGACGCTCGTGCCGAAGTCGAGCACGACGGGATCGGTCGAGGTGGGCACCGCCGCGCAGAGGGGGTTGGTGCCGATCCTCGGCTCGAGCCCGCCGGGGGGGGCGACGCGTTGGCCCGCGCCCCCGTTGTTCACCGAGGCGATCAAGACCATACCCTGCGCCGCCGCCAGCTCGGCATACTCTCCCAGGCGGCCGATGTGGCCACAGTTTCGCGCCGTGCCGGCCGCGACCCCCTGTGCCTTCGCTTTCCTCGTGACGAGGTCGAGGAGCCGACGGGCCTGGACCTGGCCGAAGCCCCACTGCGCGTCGCAGACGACGACGGCGGGGGCCTCGTGTTCGACGACCAGCTCGACGCCGGTCCGGTAGTCTCCCCGTTCCAGGAACTCCACGTACTGGGGGACCCGCATCACGCCGTGCGAGTCGTGTCCTCGCAGATTCGCCTCGATCAGGCTGGCGGCCACGGTCTCGGCGTCGGGGGGGGGGACCCCCGCAGCCTGGAAGAGGCCCGTCACGAACTCGGTCAAACGGAGGGGGGCGACGGTGGGCACGGCGGGTCTCCGGGTTCGAGAATCGAGAATTCGATCTTACGCGGCGACGAGGCATTTGCAATCGGTGGCCCTCGACGATCGAATAGGAAGCCGGGCCCACGGGGGCGTCTCTCGATCCCGCTGAGAAAAGGGTCCCTCACATGGCGTACAGGATCGGCACCGAAACGCACGGCGATCGCACCGTCTACACCTTGCACGACGACGTGACGGGTTCCTCCGCCTCGATCCTCCCGTCGTATGGCTTCAACCTCCACGACTTGCGCCTGCCCTTGGCCGGCATGCCCCGCGCAGTCCTGGGGACGCAACCCGGCTGGGTCGATGCGCCCCGCGATGCGGCCCGCAACGGGATCCCGATCCTCTTCCCGTACCCGAACCGGATCCGGGACGGGCAGTATCGCTTCCGCGGGAAAGATTACCGGCTCCCGATCACGCTCAAACCCAACGCGATCCACGGCTTCGCGCTCGATGCGCCCTGGGACGTCGTCGAGCACAAGGCGACGGCCACCGAGGCGTTCGTGACGGGCCGCTATCAGATTTCCAAACATTCGGCGGAGATGCGGGCGCACTGGCCGAGCGATGCGATCTTGCAGGTCCGGTATGGCCTGGCCGGTCGTCGGTTGACGATGGACGTGACGGTGACCAATCCCACCGCGGATCCCCTCCCCTACGGGTTCGGCATCCACCCCTACTTCCGTCTTCCGTTCTCGGCCGACGGCGATCCGACGCAGACCCGCGTGATCCTCCCCGCCTCGAAGTACTGGCCCCTGCGCGACTTCTTGCCGACCGGCGAACGCCTCGCCGTGGACCGCCGGCTCGACTTCCGTCAGGGACAGGCGAGGGAGGGCCTGAAGCTCGATGATGTCCTGACCGACCTGGCTTTCGAGGGGAGAGAGTGCGTCTGCCGACTGGTCGACCAGTCCTTGAAGGCGGAATTGCAGCTTCGCTTCGACCGCAACTTCCGCGAACTGGTCGTCTATACGCCCGCCGAAAGAGACATCATCTCGCTCGAGCCGTATACGCAGACGACCGACGCGATCAACCTGCAGGCCAAGGGGATCGACGGCGGTCTTCGCGTGCTCGGCCACGGCGCCCAGGACTCGATGAGGATCGTGCTGGAGGCCGTCGGATAGGGCGAGTCCGCCGAGACGAGGTTTGATTTTCCGATGCAGGGGCGTGTTCGCGGCGGCGTGACCCGCCTATGATGGGTTCGGGACACGGAGGGGCCGACCCGAGGGTGGCGCCACGATCGTCGTGTCGGGCCCGGTCGCGGTGGCCGGGCCGCTCATGGAACGTGGTGGCGTCGAAGGGGTCGATCATGGAGCCGCGCGGGCCGACCGAGCCTCACCAACTCCAGGGGCTCCGGATTGATATCCTCCGGCGTGCGGTGGAAATCTACCTCGCGTTGGCCTATTCGACATCCCCACCGCCCGAAGCGGTCCGCCGCCGCCTCGTCTGGCCCGATGGGGCCGACGCGCCGACGCTCTTGTCGCAACGTCCCTTCGAGAGCGCCGGCAAGTCGGGGCAACGAGGCGCCTCGATCTACGCGTTGAGGCTGGGCAACGTGCACTACCCGCACATGAAAGTTCAGGTGCAGCCCTGGCCCAACCCGGCCGGCTTCCTGCTGTCGGTCAACACGCACGACCAGGTCCTCGGGCTCGAGCCGGAGGCGGCCGACCTGCCCGCATTCCGGGCCCTCCAGGCGGAGAACCAGCGGCTCAAGGAGACGATCGAGCAGGCGTGGGACGCGGCGGGCCTCCCCACCTTCTTGCGTTATTTGCGCGAGTATATCGATCGTCAAGGCGGTATGCCGGCGACCGGCCCGGATCCGGGCCCGGACGCCAGGTGACCCGGGACGCTCAGCAGGCCGCGACGGCGGCGGGGATGCCCCCGCGCCGACGCCTGGGGAGGCGGAATCCGAATGCCGAGCCGGAGCCGGGGGCGCTCTCCACGTCGACCTGGCCGCCGTGCATCTCCGCGAACGTCTTGACCAGGCAGAGTCCCAGGCCGATGCCACGCTTGCGGTATTGATATTCGCCCGAGGAGTGGTGCATCGTGTCGAAGCCCGTGAAGAACGGCTCGAAGAGGTGCCGACGCTCGGCCGGCCCGATCCCGAGTCCCTGGTCGACCACGCGGAACTGGACCCAGTCAGGGCCGTCTGGCCCGGCGGTCAGGCGGATGGTCCCCCCGTCGGGGGTGAACTTGATGGCGTTGACCATCAGGTTCGTCACGATGTCGCTGAGCTTCTGGCGATCGACGTCGGCGTCTCCCAGGCCCGGGTCGAGCTCCATTTGCACCTGTTGCTCGCGCGCGCGTAAGAACGGCGCCAGCTCAGCGACCGTCTCGCGGATCAATGGCGCCAGCTCGGTGGGCTCATAATCGAGGGTGTGGTCGAGCTGGTCGCTCCTCAGGAGCTTGAGCATACGCTCGACCGTGACGGCCAGGCGCCTCCCCGCGTGATGGATCCGATCCACCCAGCCTCGTTCCGAGGGCGAGGCCGTCTCGGCCTGCGACCACTTCCAGAGCTCGGTCATACCCAGGACCACCGAGACCGGCGTATTCAGCTCGTGGCTGGCGACCTCGATGAACGCCCCCTTCAGGCGGTTCGCCTCGACGAGCCTCCCGTTGGTCTCCTGCAACTCGGCCACCAGGCGGGTCCGCTCCACGATCAGGTCGTGCTGCTCGACCGCCTGGCGGACCACGGCCTCCAGCTCGTCGCTGTCCCAGGGCTTGGTGACGTAGCGGAAGATGCTCCCCTGATTGATCGCGTCGATGACGGCCTTGATGTCGGCATACGCGGTGAAGAGCAGGCGGGTGGCCTCCGGGCGGACCCTTCCGGCATGGCGTAAGACCTGCACGCCGGTCATCTCGGGCATCTGCTGGTCCGACATGACGACGTGGATGTCCCCGGGAGCGTCGAGGACCTTCAACGCGTCGGCACCGCGCCCGCACGTCACGACGCGATAATCGATCCGGAAGAGGTCGTAGACCGAACGGAGGACCTCGGGCTCGTCGTCGACGACTAGGAGCGTGGGGCGGGAGTCATTCATTCGGGGCCGGGGCCTCGTCGACGGGTCCCGATCCTTCGAGGGGGCGGGAGGCATATCGTTTGATCATGGTCACTTCGTTGCCGAGGTCGTTGTAACGCAACTCATCGACCATCCCCTTCGAGATCATGAGCCCGTAGCCCCCGGTGCGGATCCCGAGCTCCTCGCGGACGTCGAGATGGGAGACCGGGTCGTCCTCGGCGGCCGCGTGCGGGATCTGGGCGGGATTGAATCCGGAGCCTTGGTCTCGGACGACGATCTCGACGCGATCGTCGAAGAGCCGGTATCGGATGTGGACGAGTTGCTCGACGCGGTGGCGATTCCCCCATTCGATGGCGTTCTGGCCCATCTCGAGGACGGCCTGTCGCAACTGGAACATCTGCTCGTTCGTGAAGGGGGTCGATTTGCAGAGGTTCATGAGGAAGTCGTTGAGCTCTTGCAGGAAGGAGACCTCGCTGTTCAGCTCGACGTGGATTTCCCCCTGCAAATTCTCCTCGTCCAACCCGACCCTCCAGGCGCGGGCGGCGGAGATGGCCTGGAAGAGGTCCTCGATCCCGTAGGGCTTGGTGACGTAGGCGTTCGCCCCGACCCGAAACCCGTTCATCCGGTTCTCGCTGTCCCCCAGGGCGGTCAGCATCACGATCGGCGTCAGCATCGTCGAGCGCTCGCTGCGCAACTGCCGGCAGACGTCGAAACCGTTGATGTCGGGGAGCATCAGGTCGAGCAGGACGACGTCGGGGAAGTGTTCGCGGGCCATCTTGAGGCCCTGCTCCCCGGTCTCCGCGAGGATCGATTCGTAGTCACGCAGCTTCAACAAGCGGGCGACCATCTCCGCCTGGTCATGGTGGTCTTCGACGATCAGGGCCGTGCTCATCGTCACTCACCTCGCCCTGGCTGGAGGGTGGCCTGGAGATGACCGCTAGACGTGTAATTCGACCACATCGGCGTCGTGCAGCTCGTGGTCTCGCTTGACCGTCTGCCCCTCGAAGACGCCCGTGCCCCAGATCCGGGCAAACTTCAGCGCATGCTCGAAGTCGCGATGGACTTCGCGAGCCAAATCGAGGACGGTCGCGCCGACGGGAACGGTGAACGGTCTGGACCGATCCGTTGGCTTGCCCGGGACTTTCGTGTAAACCCGCAACACACCTAATAGATCGTACGAGGCGCGACGCACGTCGTCCAGGCCTTGGCCCCTGGCGATCGAAATCGGCAAGATCGGGAATCGCGGGCCGAACCACTCCCGGAGCACCTCCAGCCGATCGCCTGCCCCCTCGGCGTCGAGCTTGTTGGCCACCAACAGCGTCTTGAGGTGATGGATTGTCTCGTCCTCGACGTCGAACGGCAGCTCGCCGACCAGCTCGGCGTGGTTCTCGGCCATCCGCGCGAGGACCGACTCGGCGGCGTCGGCGACGTCGTCGCTGCCGAGGTCGACCACCAGGAGCGCGGCGTCCGCGGAGCGGATGAGGCCGGGGAGCCACGGTTCGAGGAAGTCGGGGGTGATCGGCGGGAGGTCGACCAGTTGCAGGCGGACGTCCTCCCAGGCCATCATGCCGGGGTAGGGGGCTCGGGTCGTGAAGGGGAAGGGGGCGACCTCGGGCCTGGCGTTGGTCAACGCGGCCAGGATCGCACTCTTGCCCACGTTCGGGGCGCCCACGAGGACGACCTGGCCTGCCCCTTCCCGGGGGACGCGATGACCTGGCCCCGACTTCTTCCCACCGGGCTTGCCCCCTTCGATCTCCTCTTTAGCCCGGCTGATCTTCTGCTTCAGGTCCGATTGCAGCTTCTCGGTCCCCTTGTGCTTCGGCAAGAGCCGGAACATCACCCGAAGCGCCTCGAGCCGGTCGGCGGGGGACGCGGCCCCGCGGTACTGGTCCTCGGCCTTGCTATATTGGGGAGGGAGATTGGCGGGCATGGGACGCTTCCTCCGGGGGACGCTCATCGTCCCCGCATCGCGAACGCGAACGGCTCATCTCCTCGAACGCAAGTGCGACGGTCGTCGCAGCCGCCTCAGGGCTTGACCGAGGCGGTCTCGGCCCGTGGAGCGGTCTTCGGAGGCTCGAACTTGCGCAGGACCTGCCCGTTCGTGCCATTCCAGAGGAAGAGGACGCTGTCGGCGCCTCCTGCGACCACCTTGGAACCATCCGCGGAGACGGCGGCACCGAAGACGTAATCGCTGGGGCCGGCGAAGGTCCGCTCGATCACTCCGCTGTCGGCGTTCCAGAACCGGACGAGCTTGTCGCCCGAGGCCCCGACGACTTGCGGCTTCCCCGGAATCCAGCGCACGGCGGTCACCTGCTTGGCGGCGGTTTGCAGCGTCTTGAGTTGCTCGCCCGATTCGAACTCCCAGACCTTCAGCACGTTGTCCGCGCCCCCGGTAACGAGCTGCTTGCCGTCGGACTTCCAGTCGACGGCTAGGACGTGGTGTGTGTGACCTTCGAACGACCTGAGTTCCTCTCCGCCGACCAACCGCGAGACCTTCAGGAACTTGTCGGCCGCCACGCTCGCGAGCTTCGTCCCGTCGGGGCTGAACCGGAGCCCGAAGACCGTGTCCGAGTGCAGCGCGTCGAACGAGCGGACGAGCATCCCCTTGCCGACCTCCCAGACCTTGACCTCGCCGGAACGCGACGGCTCGCCGCCACCGGTCGCCACCAGCGTCCCGTCGGGGCTGAAATCGATCGCCAGGACCCGGAAGACGTGCGGGCCGAGCGGTTTCCGCCCGACCCAGGTCCCCTCGAACGTCCAGCTCTTCAAGGTCTTGTCGCCCGAGGCGGAGAGCAGCGCGCCTTCGCCGGTGAACGCGACCTTCTGGATCGGCTGGATCGGCCCGTTGTTGGGGGCGGAGTGTCCGAAAGCGATGATCCCCTGGCCCGAGACGACGTCCCAGACCTTCATCCCCCCCTCGGCTCCCGCCGTCACGACGCGGTCCCCCTCCCTGGAAAAGGCGACGCCCTGCACCGCGCCGAGATGCCCGGTCAAGGTTTGGCGGACCTCACCGCTCGCGGGATCGACGAGCCGTGCGATCTTGTCGGCCGAGCCGGTCAGCAGGAGGTCCTTCTCGGGGCTGAAGGCCAGGCAGAGCACGGGGTTGGAGTGGCCGGCGATCGTCCGGATGGCCTTGCCGTCGACCGCGTGCCAGAGGCGGACGGTCGCATCGTCGCCGCCGGTGGCCACCGTCTGGCCGTCGGGGCTGATGGCGAGGGCGCGGACGGGGCCGGCGTGCCCCGTCAGCACGATCGGGTCGGGGGGCGTCGCGCCTGCCGAAGCTCGGAGGGACCAGATCCGGCCCGTGCCGTCGCCCGATACCGAGGCCACGTGCAGGCCGTCCGGCAGGAAGGCGACGTCGTGGATCGGACCCGTGTGCCCTTTCCGCAGGACCGTTTCCTTGCCATCGGCGACGTTCAGAATCCGGACGATGTTGTCCGACCCCCCGACCGCGAGGCTCTGCCCGTCGGGGGCGAGGGCCAGGGCCTCGACGCGCGTGGCGGGGAGGTTGAACCTGCGCATTTCCTTCCCGTCGGCGAGGCTCCAGACGCGGATCGACTTGTCGATGCCCCCCGAGTAGGCCGTCTTGCCGTCCTTGCTGACGGCCAGGGCCTTGATGGCGTCGCCGTGCCCGGTGAACGTCTTCGCCAGGCCGCCGGTGGGGACATCCCAGAGGGTGGCGTACTCATAGCTCCCGGCCGCGAGTCGACGGCCGTCGGGGCTGAATCGGATCGACTGGATGATGTCCTTGTGGCCGCCGAGCGAGAGGATTTCGAGGCCCGAGACGGCGTCATAGACCTGGACGACGTTGGCCCGGCCGGCGGCGAACCGGGCACCGTCGGCCGTGATGTCGACCGCGACGACTGGCTGGACCCCGGGCGGCAAGACACCGAGTTCGATCGACCGGGCCGGTCCCTCACTCTCGGCCGAGTCGTCCTTGGCGCCGGCGTCGATCCAGTGCTTCAGGAGGCCGAGTTCCTCGGGCGTCAGCGTCTCGGCGCCTTTCTTATCCTTGGGTGGCATCACCGGCTCGACCCGGTGCGCGGCCATCTGGAAGACCAGGCTGGCGTCGGCCTTGCCGGGTACGAGCGCCGGGCCGCGTTTGCCCCCTTTGACCATCGACGCGACGTCCTCGAGACTGAGCTTGTTCTCGGCCAGGACGCTGCTGTGGCAGCCCACGCACTTGGCGCCGAGGATGTCGGCGACCTCCTCGGCGTAGCTGACCGGCTCGTTGCGCGCCGGCACGGCCACCGAGATCGGGCTCGGCGCGGAGATCGCGGAGGTCGTTGCCAGCCAGAGGGCGGCGAAGCTGAGGGCCTGGCGCATCGAGTCGTTCCCAGGGGGAGGCCGGGGGCCCCACCGTTCGGAGGCATTATGGACCCACTATTTGGAGATGGTCAGGACCATCGGCTCGTCGACTTCGACCGGCTCGCCCCGGACGACGCCGATTGCACGAACCGCGACCGACGCGGCGGCTCCGTCGGGGCTGTCCCCCGCCGCCAGGACCGAGAGCCTGGCCGTCGTCTGGCCTGCGGGGATCGTCGCGGGGGCGGCCGAGAGCTTCGCCGGGGCCGGGGCGGTCAGGGTCAAGGTGACGCCGTCGGCGAACCCGTTCTGCCGGGTGATCGTGACGTCCACCTCGATCTGCCCCCCCCGTTTGAGGGCCCCCCCCTTCGCGTTCACGGCAAGGCTCACCGGAGCTGGGCGTACGATCAGCGTAATCGGGTTCGAGGGTTCGGTCAGCCGCGTTTCTCTCGTCTTCTTCTTGGCATTCGGGTCCGTGTTGTACGGGTAATCGCCGGACCCCCTGAGCACGAAGGTGTACGAGCCGGGGGCCACGGTCTTCGCCACGAACAGCGGGAGGACGCCCGTCGTCGCCTCCTTGGCGATCGTGAGGCTGGCGTTCGTCAGATTGGCCGGGATATCGCTCGCGGTGATGACGACGGGCTCGACGAAACCGGCGCGGCGTGTGACCGAGACGTCCAGGTGGAACTGATGCCCCTGCGCCACGACCCGCGTCCGGGGCGTGGCCGAGAGGGCGAGGGGAGCGGCTTCGAGGACGGCCAGGACGAATCCTCGCAAGACACGGGCGGGCACCACGGCCACGGCCCCGGCGACGGCCGCTGCGGCCGCCGCCGCCGGGGCCCGGATCATGCCCCCCGCCAGTGCGGGATGCGTCCGGTCCGGCCCCAGGGGCGTGGCGCCGGCGACGTAGGCCAGGTCTTCCTTGCGGTCCCCGCGCCGTGCCCGACCCACCAGGAGGGCCGTCCCGACGACCGGCTTGGCGTCCGCGTCGGCCTCGAAGACCAGGGGCGCGAACGCCTGGCCCGCGGCGACGACGATCGGATCACACCGGACTCCGGGGGGCAGGTCGCGGGCCTCGACGAAAATCGGGCCGGTGAACCCGTCGGACCGCCGGGCCACCACGTAAGCGGACGCCCTCCCGCCGGCGCGGACGGTCAGGGAGTCGATCGCGCGTACGTCATCGGGGACGACGAACAGCTGGAAGTCCGGCCGTTCGGGTCGGACGTTGAGTCGGTACGAGAGCCTGGGGTCGCCGCGTTGCGAGCCGTACAGGTCACTGACCACGACCTGATAGACGCCATCTTCCGGCACCTGCCAGCGCACCGCGGCGTCGAGCGTCGCCATGTGAAACCGAGAGGTTCCCTTCAAATCGGGGAGGTCTTCGCCGACGACGAGATCCTGGGGAGCACTCTTCTCCACGACCTTCTGTACGAGAAATGAGGGGTCGGCCGGCGAGCCGATTCGCTCCGCGGCCACCTCGACCCACCAGATGTCTCCCTTACGTCCCGGGAAGCGATAGACGTCGGTGTCGTTGGGGGTGGCGAACGAGCCGGAGATGTCGCAGGGTAAGGTGATGTCCTGCGGATGCTCGGCGTCATTGGGTTCGCGATCGAGGAGGATGGGGTCGACCGCCTCGGCGATGAATACGGGATTCGATGGCCCCGAGGGACCGGGCAGGGAGAATTCGAGCCCTCGTCGCGACGCCGCGGATGATGGCAGGAAGCCGAGCGTCGGGAGGGTCGGGTCGGGCTCCAGTGTCCCGGGCATCGTGAAGACGACCTCCCTCTGTTCGACGGGGAGGCCGTCGATCGAGAGGCCGGGGGCGGGAGTCCCGCCGAGATTGCGGCCCAGGAGCGTGAACCTCGTCGACACGCCAGGGGCCGCGATCGTCGGGACGATGGCGTCGAGATGCGGGCCGTCGTGCAGCGTGAGCCGATACGTGTGCTCGGTCGACCCGCCGTAGACGACGTCGTGAACCTTCACGACATAACGACCGTCGACCGGCAGGGTCAAGTCCAGGAAGGGGTCAATCCTGAACACATCGCGACTCTGAGCGATCTCACGTCCCGCCGGATCGAACACGCGGAGGGTGGCGTCGAGCCGGCTCTCGACCCGCTCCCCTTCGAGGTCGAGGAAGACCCGATTCCCCGCCTTGCCCTCGAAGGCGAAGTGGTCCAGGTCGGTCGCGGCGAGCTCGCCGTAGACCACCGAGTTCTGCACGATCGGGGTCGACTGTGACGGCGTGTTATTCGGTTCGACTTCCAGCGTTTCCGGCCGCTCCCCCACGACGAGGGTGCGGGGATTGCTCACCCCGAAGGTGCCGACCGCGCGCACGTCGTGGTGGCCGACAGGGGTTCCCGGGGCGCAGGCGACCCGGAAGGTCATCCCCTTGAGGTGGAAGGCCCGAAGGCCCGGGTGGTCGAACCACAGGGTGTTCACCCCTTCCAGATCGGTCCCGCGCAGCGTGACGTCGGCCGTGCCTCCCGCGCGGACTCCCGGCGGGAAGATTCCCTGGACCCGAGGCTTGGGGAGCAGCGCCTGGGCGGGTCGAGCCGCGAAGACGGCTCCGATCGTCAGGACGACGAGGCTCGCAACTCGGGAGCACCTCGGCATGAAGGAGACCTCCGGCGGGGACGGTCCGAGGGCGGAGGGCCCCGGGTCGAACCTCAATCCTGCGGGCGGGCGGTCCGACGATCGCCGTCGAGGACGATCGGGGGGAGGGAGGGGAAGTCGGTCGGCAGGGTGGAGGGCAGCTTTCTCGCCAAGGCGGCCCGCATGATAAGGCGACCCTATCCATTGAGGGCGGCGTTGGTCGGACCCGGCCTCCTGATAAACTGTACGGGTGAGGCCTCCGGGACGCAAGGGGCGTGGCGAGGAACGGTCGCGCTCGCGGTGGACCGGGAATAAATCGGGAGTGGTCCCCGTTGCGGGTGAATCTCCCTACAATGGAGAGGAGCTGGGCTCGGGGCGCGGACCGAGGCCGCGAGGCGGCCGCGGCTCCCGGGCCCGCCGATGAGGTCATCACGATGGCTTACGAGTTTTCCAAGATCGAGGATGCGCTGCAAGCCCTGGCCGAGGGCCGGGTTGTCCTCGTCGTCGACGATGAAGACCGCGAGAACGAAGGGGACTTCATCGCGGCCGCCGATCGGGTGACCCCCGAGACGATCGAGTTCATGGTCACCCACGGTCGGGGGCTGCTCTGCATGCCGGTGACGCGCGAGATCGCCAATCGGCTGCAACTGCACCCGGTGGTCGACTCGAACACGGCCCCTTACCAGACGCCCTTCCTGGTGCAGGTGGATCACAAGTCGTGCCGGAGCGGCATCAGCGCCGAGGAGCGGGCGCGGACGATCCGGTCGATCGTCGACCCGGCGACGAGGCCCGGCGACCTGGTCCGGCCCGGTCACGTCTTCCCGCTCCTGGCCAAGGAGGGGGGCGTCCTCCGTCGCGCCGGGCACACCGAGGCGACGGTCGACCTGGCACGGCTGGCGGGCCTGACGCCGGCCGGGGTCCTGATCGAGATCCTCAACGGGACCGGCATGGCGAGCCGCGAGCGGCTGCACGCGATCGCCGCCGAGTTCGGGCTGCCGATCCTCTCGATCGAGATGCTGATCCGCTACCGTCGGCGTCGCGAGAAGCTGGTCCAGCGGCTGACCGAGGCCGAACTCCCGACCCGGTACGGGCGCGGGCGGATCATCGGCTACGGCGTGCAGCACGAGCCCGAGAACACCCCGGTCGTCTTCGCGATGGGGGACCTCGGGTCGATCGAGGCGCCGCTGGTCCGGCTCCACTCGTCGTGCTTCACCGGCGACCTGCTCGAATCGCTCCGCTGCGACTGCGGCGATCAGCTCCACCTGGCCCTGGAGATGATCGGTGCCGAGGGCGTGGGGGCGCTGGTCTATCTGCCGCAGGAGGGGAGGGGGATCGGGCTCATCGAGAAGCTGAAGGCGTATGCCCTCCAGGACCAGGGGATGGACACGGTCGAGGCGAACCAGGCGCTCGGCTTCCGCGCCGACCTGCGCGACTACGGCATCGGGCTGCAAATCCTCCAGGACCTGGGCCTGACCAAGGTCCGGCTCCTGACGAACAACCCCAAGAAGGCCGACGCCTTCGTCATCCAGGGGCATGGCCTGGAGGTCGTCGACCAGGTGCCGATCATCGCCCCCGAGGAGGCCGACCGGACCAGGTATCTCGCCGCCAAGCGCGACAAGATGGGGCATCGCCTGCCCATCAGCATCGCCGAAGGGACCGAAGCCTCCATTCCCCATGACCTCCAGACTCCTCAGGAGGGGACGGGCTCGCCCGGCGATAACGGCGTGGCCAACACTCATTGAGCGACCACCCCTGATCCTCCGGGTCGCCCGAGGGAAACAGGACTGGAATTCGCCGGGCAAGGGTGTCCGACTCGCCCTCGGACCGCGATCGCCCGAAGGCGGGCCGGCTGTCCCCGCCCCCCGGCAGACGGCCTGGCATGGCCCGTCAGCGGGTCGGTCGAGGATCGCGCCCGCCTCGGTCGTCTGGTCGTCAGGCCCTCGACCGGATAAAGTTGTGTTGGATATTCGAGTCGGGCAGCAATTCCGGACGGATCGGGGACGGGGTCCCCTCACCACTGCGAAGGACACCTCTCTTTGAAATCTCTCTTGATCGCCACCATCGTCATGGGCCTGGCGCCCGGATGCGTCGAGGCCTTTCCCGAGCCGACCCCGGTGGAATCCAAGGCTCGCGGTCTCCTGGAGGAGATGGCCAAGGCTTACAAGGCCCTCCCAGCCTATTCCGATCAGGGTCAATTCGGCCTGACGCTGACGGTCGAAGGCAAGGTCCAGAAGCAAAGCATGCCCCTGAGTCTCACGTTCGTGCGTCCCAATCGAATGGACCTCAAGACCGACCCTGTCCGCGTCGTGAGCGACGGCAAGACGATCACGACGACGGTCTCGCCCCTCAAGAAGTTCATGGCGATCCCCGCCCCCGGGGCGATCACCCCCGGGACGTTCCGCGAAGGGCCGGTCGGCGCGGTCCTCTTCGGCTCGACAGCGGGGCCGCCGATGCACATCCTCGTGAGCATGCTCGTGGCGGACGACCCGGTGAAGGAAATCCTCAAATTGGGCGGGACCTTGAAGTCCGAGGACGACCGCGACGTGGCGGGGACCGCCTGCCAGGCGCTCTTGATCGATCAGGAGCAAGGGGCCGACTACCGCCTGCTCGTCGACTCGAAGACCAAGCTCCTGAAAGGTGTCGAAGTCGTGGTCGACGCCGAAGCGATGATGAAGGGTGCGCCCGTGAAGCAGAAGATCGAGATCAGCCAGTTCGGGTGGTATCCCGGCACGATCACGACCAAGGAGCCCGGGCGGGATGCATTCGCCTATCAGCCCCCCGAGGGGTTCACCAAGGTCGAGACGTTCGCCACCAAGGCGGAGGAGCAGGAGGGCCTGGCCGAGAAGATGATCGGCAAGCCGGCCCCCGACTTCACCCTGATGGTCTACGACGGTCCCGGCAAGACCAAGACCTTGAGCAAGGCCGACCTGGCCGGCAAGGTGGTCATGATCGACTTCTGGGCGACCTGGTGCGGGCCCTGCATGATTGAGCTGCCCGAAGTGCAGAAGATGATCGAGGCCTACGCCGATCGCGACAAAGACGTCCTCATCGTCGCCCTGAGCCAGGACAGCAAGCCGACCGAGCCGGCCGCCGTCCGCAAGCTGATCGAAGAGACCCTCGAAGCGAAGAAGATCACGCTGACGGGCTCGCCCGTTGGAATCATCGGGCACGACCCGGACGGGACCGTGGGAAGTGCCTTCAACGTCACCGGGTTGCCGACGGTCGTCATCCTCGACGGCAAGGGGGTCGTCCAGTCCGTCCACGTCGGGTACAACGAGAACGTCCGCAAGGTCCTGACCTCGGACATCGACACCTTGCTCGCGGGAAAGTCGATCGCACGCCCCGCGCCCGTCGAGGCCGCCGAGGGCTCGAAATCCAAGGAGGAGGTCAAAGGCGAGCCGAAGTGATCGGCCAGGCCCTGTGGCCTCCCGGTCGGACGGGTTTGCCTAGCGGTCCGATTCCAGCGGATCGAGGTCGCGGACGGTGATGAGCCGGGCCCGGAGGGCGTCGCTGTACTGGATCTCGCCCCGGACGCCGACCCGTCGCGAAAGCAGGGGTGAGGCATCGAGCCCGGCGGGGACTTCGAGGTAGGCTTGCGTCGTCCCTTCCGGGCCGATCAGGGCGAAGACCTTCTGGCCGTTGATCTTCCGGGCCGAGGGCTGCATCAAGCCTTCGGCGTCATAAGGCTGTGCCAGTCGGCGGTCGTCGTTCCGCAGGCGACCGCGAATCTCCGCCACTTCCCGGTCACGCCTCCGGCTCCGCTCCAGGATCGCCCGGAACGACCGAGCGGCCTCCGCCGCGTCCGCGTGCCGGCCGACCCGCTCCAGCCGCGCCTGGAGCGCGGCCCGGGCGTCCGTTTCCGTCATGCGCTTCCGCAAGGCCTCGTAGGACACCCGGATCGGCCCGAGCTCCCATTGTTCGAGTGGCTGGCGAAGCACGGCCCGGTAGGAAGAGTCGATCCGTGCGATCTCCGCGGCCAGGTCGGGCGGGAGGGACGCGGGGAGACTTTCGAGACTGACCGATCGTGGCACGGATTCTTGTGAGTCGGCAGTTGTGCTCGGGGGCGCACCGAGGAACACCCAGAGCGTGAGCCAATGGAGACTGTGAATTGGCAACGGAAGACCCTCCCGGATCCGCGCTGGGCTGGTTCCGCAGTCAATCCCCCCGGCTCGGATTTCCCACGCCAGTTGCGTCGCCAGGAATAGGGGGCCAGTCGCCGCCTCAATAGCTTAGACAGGACGCCCCGTCAAGCTCGAAGGTTCATGAGATCGGGCTGTTTCCTCGTCGACGCCGAAGCCCCACACCCGCACTTCGGGCGTCTTCTGGCCGGGAAGTGTCGACGTGCCAAACAACCCTGGTTCATGGTGAAACACCAGGTCGATTGTCGGTCTGGTTCACGGTAAACCAAGAGGCGGATCGGCGAATGGTTCACCGTGAACCAGGGCGATCTCTCTTCGCGGATTCGTAGTCCTTACCCGCAGTTAGGGCATTCTCGCCCACCGCGAGAGGACATAAAAAGGACGAATCGAACCCAGTTCCTCAGAATCGATGCATCATTGGGTGGATAGTGAAGTTTTTCGATTCGGCGTGGCGTCGGGCTGATCGTTTTCGTCGTTATAGCTGGCAAAGGGTCAACCTCGATACCGTCTTCCCGGAAGCTCGAGGAGAGGCCCCGCATTTGCGGGTCGGTTCCAGATCGAGATGCGCGACACGGTCTTTCGGGGCATTGCCATGGGACTGCGACGGCATGGCATGGTGATCGCCTTGGGGATGCTGCTACCCGAGTCTTCGGCGACGGCCTGTCCCTATTGCAAGACCGCCGGGGAGGTGAGGCGGGGCATCTTCAACGAGGCGTTCGCCACGAACCTCGGGGTGACGTTGATCCCTTTCCTGGTCTTCCTGGGGATCACCGCCGCGATCCATCGATATCCGCAAAGAGAGGCCACGCGCCCGGGAGGTCGGGATGGAGGACGCTGATCGTAGGCCGCTGGTCGCGGCCGGGACGCTGCTCGGCATCGGGATGGGAGGCTTCGTGGACGGGATCAGCCTCCACCAGATTCTCCAGTGGCACAACATGCTCTCGTCGCGGCTGCCGCCGACAACCCTGGTGAACGTCGAGATCAACATGTTCTGGGACGGACTCTTCCATGCCCTCACCTGGACGATGACGGCGGTCGGCCTGGCCTTGCTCTGGCGCGCTGGACAGAGGGCGGATGTCCCCTGGTCCACCCGGACGTTCGTCGGTTCGCTGCTGCTCGGCTGGGGAGTGTTCAACCTCGTGGAAGGGACGATCGATCATCAGATTCTCGGCATCCACCACGTCAAGCCGGGGCCGAATATGCTGGCGTGGGACGTCGGATTCCTGGCGTCCGGGCTGGTGCTGATGGCGGTCGCCTGGTGGCTCATTGCGAAGGACGATGCACGGACATGGGCGCCTCGCGGCGGTGTCCGCTGAGGGGGTCAAACGATGACGAGGCGACGTGATTTCCTGATCGGGATGGGTGTGCTCCCCTTGGGCGCGGTCCTCCCCCACGTGCGAGCCGGCGAGGAGACAACCCGGGTTCCGGGCCTCATCGTCCGCGGGGTCGAGCCCGAGAACCTGGAGTTCCCCTTCGAGAGCCTCGACCGTTTCGTCATCCCGAACGGCCGGTTCTACGTCCGGAGCCACTTCGCCGTGCCCAGGATGGAGGCTTCCTCGTGGCGGATGGAGGTCGCGGGGGCGGTCGAGCAGCCGTTCCGGATCGGCCTCGACGACCTCAAGAAGATGCCGAGCCGGACGATCACGGCGATGCTCGAATGCTCGGGCAATGGCCGGGTCAATCTCGTCCCCAAGGCGAAGGGGATTTTGTGGGACTCGGGCGCGGTCGGCAACGCCGAATGGACGGGGGTCCCGCTGGCGGCCCTGCTGGAGCGGGCCGGGCTCAAGGAGGGCGCCCTGGAGGTCGTCCTGGAGGGCGCCGACAAGGGGAGGGTCGAGGAGGAGCCGAAATCGCCCGGCGAGATTCACTTCGCACGCAGCATCCCCCTGGAGAAGGCCCGCCGTGATGTGCTGCTCGCCTATCAGATGAACGGGGAGGACCTCTCCCCGGAGCACGGCGCTCCCCTCCGTGCGATCGTCCCCGGCTGGTACGGGATGGCCTCGATCAAGTGGCTCGGTCGGATCCTCGTCGTGGACCGCCCGTTCGCGGGGTACTTCCAGACGCTCGACTATAGCTATTTCGAGCGGAGAGACGGGCTGCCGAGCCTGGTGTCGACGGGGGAGAATGAGGTCAAGTCCCAGATCGCCCGGCCCGCTCGCGATGAAGCCATCCCCAGGAACTCCGATTATCGGGTCCATGGCGCGGCCTGGGCCGGCGAGTCGGAGGTCAGCCGGGTCGAGGTCAGCACGGACGGCGGCAAGGACTGGGCGGTCGCGAAACTCGTGGGCGAGCCGATCCCGCATGCCTGGCGGCTCTGGGAATGGACCTGGAAGACCCCCAAGCAAGTGGGCCCCCTGATCGTCATGGCGAGGGCAACCGACCGCCGGGGACGGGTTCAGCCCATGAAGCGCGACCCCGATCGGCGGAACGGCATGATCAGCCACGTCTTGCCCGTTCGAGTCGAGATTTCCTGACCGATGTGGGAGCGAGGGCGAGCCCGGACGGCGGCCCGATGCGGCACGAGGTCCGGTATGGGGGTCGGATGTCATTCGCCAGGTCGGTCTTCTTTTTCGTCGCGGCCGGGCTGTGCGAGATCGGCGGCGGTTACCTCCTCTGGCTCTGGCTCCGCAAAGGACGAAGCGCCTGGCTCGGACTCGCCGGGGCCCTGGCCTTGACTGCCTACGGTGTCCTCCCCACATTCCAGCCGGCCTCGTTCGGGAGGGTCTACGCGGCCTATGGCGGCGTCTTCATCGCCCTGTCGCTCTTATGGGGCTGGTGGGCGGAGGGGATCAGGCCCGACCGGGCCGACGCGATCGGCGGCCTCATCGCATTGACAGGCGTGGCCGTCATCATGTACTGGCCGCGAACGCCATGAGGAAGGACGCGATTCGTCCCACGCCGCGGAGCGTGTGCGAGACCTGCCTCAAGATGCGGGAGGTCGTCACACCTAAGGGTTCTCGCTTCCTCCTCTGCACGCAATCGAAGACGGACCCCCGCTTCGCGAAGTATCCGCCTCAGCCCGTCGTGAGGTGCGAAGGATATCTCGAAGGCGGGTGATGCGACCGGTTTGCGACAGGGTCACCGCTTCAAGAGCCTTGAACAGGTTACTTCCGGCGAGGTCACCGCATTAAAGACCTCGGGGAGGTTACTTCTTGCGGGATCGGGACGAGCGGCGACGGCTCCCCGGTCGACCGGGGCGTGCCGTCGTTCCCGTTGAGTGGCCGCGTTACTTGTCGTTGATCCGCTCCATCACCAACCGATTCTGAGTGTCCCCCTTCGGCTCGAAATCGCTCGGGAACTCCTCGCTCTTGTAGTCGTAGATGAGTGTCAGTTTCTTCCCCTCGACCTTCACCAGCCCGCGACCTTTCATGCCCACCGATCCCGGTTGCGACGAGCTGGTGACGGTCATCGCAATCCGGGCCGGCTCCCCTTCCCGATCGATGTTGTAGCGGACGACGTAGACCTCTTTGTGGTCGGCGTCGTAAGTCGTCATCACGTCCTTCGCGATGCGGACCTGGCCGTTGAGGCGGTCCTTGGGAATCTCCTTACCCCCGTTGTTGCCCGCGACGAGCTTGAAGGTGCCGATCAGCTTGGGCCCGACTCCTTGCCCCTTCGGCCCGGTGTCTTGGGCCTGCGCCAAGCTTGCCGACAGCCACATCCCCAAGCCCAGACCGAAACCGATTGCGGAACGCATGTCAGTGCTCCAATGGAGGGAGGGCGGAAGCGGGACAGACTGCGAGTCCCGAACGAGGTGCGTACAAATGTGATGCCGAAGGCGAGCCGCCTGGGTGCTTTCCCCTCGTTGCGTCGATCATGCGGTCGCCTCCCGGATGCCCGGCCCGAAGTCGACGGGTCCGAGACGTTGGGGTCACCTTGCTCCTCGAGAAGGTGCCGCTCGACCGAGAAATGCCACGGGCTCGACCCGGCCCCCCGACACCTCGTTCCTGACTCGCTGCGACCCCGGCTTCGAGCGGCGATCGTTCGAGGTGCGCCCTTGATTCCCCGACCCGATGTGGTAAGTGTAGAAAAGGTCTTGGTTCCCGACACGATCGGATGGTCCGTCGTCATCCGGCACCGAGCCCGAGCCTGTGAGGCCCGCACCCGGGATGGTTGCTCATCATTCTTTCGCCTTCGCCGGTTCCGTGCGGTTTCGAGCCCGGCCAGGAGTCTGATCCAATGTCGCAAGCCTCGCGCAGTCATCTCCGCCTCGAGAAAATCGGCGGCGTCACGGTCGTCAGCTTCGTGGACACCAAGATCGTGACCGAGGAGAACATTCAGGAGGTGGGCGACCAGCTCTACAGCCTGGTGGAGGACGAAGGGCACAAGGAGCTCTTGCTGAACTTCGGCAACGTGCAGTACCTCTCGAGCGCCGCGCTGGGCAAGCTCATCAACCTCAAGAAGAAGGTCGGCGCGGTCAAAGGGAAGCTGAAACTCTGCTGCATCCATCCCGACCTCCTGGAGGTCTTCCGGATCACCCGGCTCGACCAGGTCTTCGAGATTTACCCCGACGAGCAGACCGCCATCGACAAGTTCTGAAGACGTGGTCCGCGGCCAGCGATCCGCCGTGATCTCGATGACGCGAAGGCGCCGGCGGCGGGTGCCTGCCCCCTTCCCCCTTCTCGCTCAACCGGGCCGATATCGCTGTCGAACCCCGCCGGCTGGGCGCTGAAGGCGGATCGCTGAAGGCGTCTTGATCTGATGAGTGAGCCCGCCGCGACGCCGATGATGCAGCAGTATCGCGAGCTGAAGGCGCGCGATCCCGACGCCCTGCTGCTGTTCCGCATGGGCGACTTCTACGAGATGTTCGGCGAAGATGCCGAGCGCGGCGCCGCCTTGCTCGGCCTGGCGCTGACGACGCGCGACAAGGGGCCGAACGCCCTTCCGATGGCCGGTTTCCCCCACCCTGCGCTCGATTCCTACCTGGCCAAACTCGTCCGGGCGGGTCAGCGTGCGGCGGTCTGCGAGCAGGTCGAGGACGCGAAGCTCGCCAAGGGCCTGGTCAAGCGCGAGGTCGTCCGCGTCGTCACCCCCGGCACGCTCACCGACGACGGGCTGCTCGACCCGAAGGCCGCCAACTTCCTCTGCGCCGTCGTCGAGGTCGGCGGTAAGCTCGGCCTGGCCTGGGTCGAGCTCTCGACCGGCCAGTTCATGCTCACGGCCGTCTCGCGGACCGAGCTGGCCGACGAGATCGCGCGGCTGGACCCGGCCGAGACCCTGGTCTCGGAGACGAGCCTCGACTCCCCCTGGGTCCGCGCCTTGCGCGGGCATTCCGGACTGATGATCACGTCGAGGCCCTCGTGGGACTTCCAGGCCAGTCAGGCGAAGGCCACCCTCTTCGCACACTTCGGCACGACCACCCTGGCGGGCTTCGGCGTCGACGACGAATCGACCGAGGTCCAGGCCGCGGGGGCCCTCGTCTCCTATCTGCTCGAAACGCAGAAAGCGTCGCTCGGGCACCTGACGCGTTTGGCCCCCTACCGACGCGCCGAGACCCTGGCGCTCGACGAGATGTCTCGGCGGAGCCTGGAGTTGACCCGGACGCTCCGCGACGGCAAGCGCGAGGGCTCCTTGTTGCAGGTCATCGACGGCACGGTCACCCCGATGGGGGCCCGGCTCATGGCCGACTGGCTGACCTCGCCCCTGACCCTCCCCGCGCCGATCTCCGAGCGGCACGAGGCCGTCGCCGAACTGCTCCGCGACACGAGCCTGCGCTCCGACCTTCGCCTGGCGCTGGGCCAGGCCTACGACCTGGAGCGACTGGCCGCCCGCGTCGGGACCGGCCGCGCCTCGCCCCGAGACCTGGGGGCGCTGGCCCGGACACTCGCGCTCCTGCCCAGGATCAAGGCGAGACTTGCCATCCGCGGCTCGAAACGGCTCGCCGAACTCGAGGCCGCGCTCGAGCTCTGCCCCGAAATCCGGATCGCCATCGAATCGGCCCTGGTCGACGACCCGCCGCTGACGCTCAAGGAAGGGGGGATGCTCCGTGAAGGATATCACGCCGACCTCGACGAGCTTCGCGAGACCGCCCGGGGGGGGAAGTCGTGGATCGCCAAGTTCCAGGCCGAGCAGATTCGCCGGACCGGGATCTCCGGCCTCAAGGTCGGCTTCAACAAGGTCTTCGGCTATTACATCGAGATCACCCACGCGCAAGGCGCGAAAGTCCCGGCCGATTTCATCCGCAAGCAGACGGTCAAGAACGCCGAACGCTACATCACACCCGAGCTGAAGGAGTACGAGGACAAGGTCCTCCGCGCCGAGGACCGCGCCTGCGAGCTGGAATACGAGCTCTTCACGGCCCTTCGCGACCGAGTGGCCGCCGAGTCACCCCGGCTGATCCAGGCCGGCGCGGTGCTGGCACAGGTCGACGTGCTCGCCGCCCTGGCCGAGCTGGCGGCCCGGCAGGGCTATTGCCGTCCCGAGATGGTCGGAGAGCCGGTCCTCGAGATCGAGGGGGGGCGCCATCCGGTCCTCGACGCGATCATGCGGCCGGGCGACTTCGTCCCCAACGACACCAAGCTCGGCTCCCACGAGGACGGGGGCACCGTCCTGCTCATCACCGGCCCGAACATGGCGGGCAAGAGCACGTTCATCCGCCAGGTCGCCCTCAACGTCGTCCTGGCGCAGATGGGGAGCTTCGTCCCCGCCAGGCGGGCCCGGATCGGGATTGTCGACCGCCTCTTCGCCCGCGTCGGCGCCACCGATGAGCTGAGCCGTGGGCAGAGCACGTTCATGGTCGAAATGACCGAGACCGCGAACATCCTCCATAACGCGACCGTGCAGAGTCTGGTGATCCTCGACGAGATCGGCCGCGGGACCAGCACGTTCGACGGCGTCTCGCTGGCCTGGGCGATCACCGAACACCTGCACGACGTCGTCGGCTGCCGGACACTCTTCGCCACCCACTACCACGAGCTCGTCGAACTCCAGAAGACCAAGCCCCGGCTCCGCAACGCGAACGTGGCGGTGCGCGAGAACGGCGGCGAGATCGTCTTCCTCCATCAGATCGTCCCCGGCGGCGCCGACCAGAGCTACGGTATCCACGTCGCCCGGCTGGCGGGCGTCCCGGCCCCCGTCCTCGCCCGCGCCCGCGAGATCCTCGCCTTCCTCGAACGCCAGCACGGCCCCGATCCCGGCCCAGGTCCCTCCAATCCGGTCCCGAAGGTCAAGACGGGCCGCGCGCTCCAGAACAGCCTGTTCGCGGCCCTGCCCGAGCCCCTGGTTGAGGAGTTGCGCCGGGTAGACCCCGCCGCGTTGACCCCGGAGCAGGCACTCGATCTGCTTCGGAGGCTTCGCGACCTCGCGAGCTGAAGGCGGCCCTGCGTCTCTCACCCGTCTGGCGGTCGTGGATGTGCATCTGCGGTCACCCTCTGGACCAGGCCAGAAAGGGACAGCAGCGTCAAAGGCCCCGATCGCTTCCGAGCCCGCCGGGTACGACGCTCATCGTCATGACGAACCCCGGACCGTGACCCCGACCGGATCTCGTCGCCGAGTCCAGTCGAGGTCCGCGGTCCGGGTTTGTGCGCATCTGAGACGAGGGCCCCGCGACAGAACCTTCGTGCGCGGGATCAGCTTCGCGACGGTCTCGCGCGTTGCGAGACGCCCTGGCCAAAGGCCCTGATAAGGTCCGGCAGGTAGAAGCGAATTAAGCGGCTCGGCTTGCCGGGGAGGGGTAGGCCCCGCACGGCATTGAAGTAGAAATGATTGAGCTTGCAGGCTTTGCGCGCTAGTTCGCCGAAATTGTACTGGACGCCGGCCACCCCCGCGGGCACGGGGATCGTGGAGAACTCGTTCCGAGTGGTGTTCCCGCCGAGCGTACCGATCGTATCCTTGCCGGTGATGAAGGCCGTCGGCTGGGTCTCCGTGATCCTGTACGACCCGGGGCGAAGGTTCGTGAACGAGTACGAGCCGTCCTCGGCGGTCATCGTCACGAGGATGACCGAGAGGCCCAGGTCGTTCGTGCCGTTCAAGGTCACCGTCACGTGGGCAATGCCGAATTCGCGCGATTCCTTGATACCGTTGTTGTTGGCGTCGAAATAGACGAAGCCCGCAAGGCTGCTCGGCGGGACCAGAACCTCCGGCAACCTGTCCGGCGGTATCGGTAACGGTGGCGGCACTATCGGTGGCGGCGTGACGATCGTCACCTCGCCGAAGTTGTTGTTGGGCAGGTCCACGTTCCCCAAGAACACCGGGATTACGTCGGTCCTGGCGCTGCCGGGGATCACGACACCTCCCGTCGATTCCTGCCCGTCGTTAAATCCGGGAGGTTGGGTCGTCTGCACGATCGTATAGGCGCCGGCACTCAAGCAGTTGCTGGGCGTATACCGATAAACGACCCTGACCGTGGCCCCGGCGGACGCACTCCGCTGGTTGGCAAGGTTGGCCGCGCCCGTGCCCGACGTGGACACCAGGCCTTCCAGGCTGATCGTGATCGTGCCCGTTCCCGTGTAGGCGGCCAGGTCGCCTGCCGACGTCAACGTGGCCATCTCCGTGTTGTTCTCGACGATGGACCCGAAATCGGTACCGCTGGTCCCGGCGAAATCCGTGATGCCATCGTAAGCCGTTGCGTTGAAGGTCCTCGATTGATCGATCTGGGCTGCGACGATCCCGACCCCCGGTGCGCTCAGATTCAGAGTCCCGTTGATGTTCGCCGTGATGACGACCGGCTCGACCTCGAGGGACTCGGATCGGATCCGCCCCTGGATGAACGCTTCGCTGACGATCTCGACGGAAGTCAATGTTCCGAGGTCCGGATTGAACTGATTCACGACATCCGTGGACGTGAAGGCGTCGCCTCCCTCGAAGGTCACGGCCTGCGTGATCGAAGTCGTCTCGGTGTTGATCGTCCGATCGGTGTCGAACCGATATGCTCCCTGGGCATTGGTCGTCGTCTGTCCCACGACGACCCCCGAGGCGTTCCTGAGTTCGATCGTGCTATTGGCGATTGGGGTCTCGCCCGGGTCGAAAAGGCCGTTACTGTTGGCGTCGTTGTAGACGAAACCACTGATGACGTTGCAAGCCAGGAGCATTCGCGGCTCGAGACTCTCAACCCGAAGGTTCCGCTGAGTCTTGTTCCGTCGCCTGGAAAGGCTGGTTCGCTTCACGAAGATCATAAATCTACCTCTTTTCAGGCTCGATCCAAGATGTATCGGCGGGCTTATGGGGATCCCGCACCGATTGCGACCGCGGTCTATCACACCAGCCTGAGCTCGCCCGACCTACGTGGCCTCGAGCGGGCTAAGAGTACTGAAGTCGAGGAGTCCGATACGTAGTGAAGACGCGTACTCCAAGTACGGAACCAGTTGAAGAATGGGCCAGGATGTCAGTCGTCGAGTCACCATTTGGACACCCACGCATCGAAGCACAATCGTTCGGGCTCTCTCGGAGTTTTGCAGACTTGAATGGTACTGAAAAAAACCATTAACAGGTTGACTTGGCCCTGACACTCTACCCATCTTAACTAGTTTAATAGGCAAGATCGATGGAGTCTATCATACAAATTCCGACTATGCAAGAAGCTCCATGTTTGCCTGCATGCTCGTTAACATGTCCACGCTGCGACCGGGCCTTGAGGTGGTTTTCCCGGGTGGCTCGCGCGGGGTCTCGGTCCGCGTTGACAGTCTCGTGAGTTCCCGCTAAAGTCCCGCCGCACGTCGCGACCGACCTTGTTGAGTGGGCAGGAGCGAGGCGGGAGGATTTCGCGTCGAGAGTCGGCAGCACGTATTCGCTCCTCGACTGATCCGGGCGGTCTTCACGTACGTTCGGGCGATCCCAAGGACGGGGACGCATACCGGCGTGCGTCGTTTCTGACGGGCAGGGGTGGTTCATGGACGATTTCCCCGCCGGTCCGGCGAGCCCGGGGCCGCGGAGGCCGTCGCTTTCGGTGGTGATCCCCGTGCATAACGGGGGGCTCGACCTGGAGCGGTGCCTCCGTCGGCTTCGCGAGTCACGCGGGATTTCTTTCGAGCTGATCGTGATCGACGACGCGTCGAGCGACGGATCGGCCGCGCTGGCGGTCTCGTGGGGGGCGCGGGTGCTCCGCCACGAGTCCAGGCGTGGACCGGCGGCCGCCCGGAATGCGGGGGCCCGGATCGCCTCGTGCGCCTTGGTCTTCTTCCTCGACGCCGACGTGGCCGTCCATCCCGAGACCCTGGCGCGGGCCATCGCCAGGTTTGAAGCCGACCACGGCCTGGCGGCCCTCTTCGGCTCCTACGACGCGGAGCCCGATGCACCCGGCCTGGTCAGCGGGTTTCGCAACCTCCTCCATCACTACGTGCACCAGCAGGGCGATTTCGTCGACGACGCACGCCCGGCGCGGTCCTTCTGGACCGGTTGCGGGGCGATCCGGCGGCAAGTCTTCCTGGATCTCGGCGGCTTCGACCCCGGGCTGTATCGTCGGCCCGCCATCGAAGACATCGAGCTCGGATACCGGATGACCCGCGCGGGGCATCGGGTCGTCCTGGCCCGCGATGTCCTGGCGACCCACATGAAGCGCTGGTCGCTCGCGAACATGCTCCGCACCGATATCTTCCGGCGCGGGGTGCCCTGGATGCTCCTGATCAAGCGATCCCAGATCGCCGAGACCGACCTCAACGTCGGCCCGACCCAGAAACTCAGCGTCGTGGCGACGGGGACGACCAACCTGGCCCTCCTGACCTCGCCAATCTGCCCCCCGCTGCTGGCGGTCGCGTGCGTCGGGATGGCGGTCATGGTCGTCTTGAACCGGGATTTCTACCGATTCCTGGCGCGTCGTCGCGGGTGGGGATTCGCGATCGCCTCGATCCCCCTGCATAACCTCTATTTCAGCTGCTGCGGCCTGTCGGTCGTCATCGCGCTGGCGCTCTGGTACTCCCCACGCCGGCGTCGAGTCGACCCCGAGCCGATCGAGCCGACCGGCGCGAGTCGGAGGGGCGATCGCGCCGGTCGGGCGACTTCCCCTCGTCCCTTCACCGCAAAGGCACGGAGGCGCACGCGATGGACCAAGCCGTGACCGTGGCGCTCGTTCGAGGCGACAATCGCCGCGGCGCCGTCGCGCAAGTGCTGTCGCTGCTCGTCGCCGAGGTGGCGAGGTGCGTCTCGCCCGACGTCCTGCTGCTGCCGAGTCTGGCATGGCCAGGTCGAATGGCCTCCCGGACGCACTCCGAGACCCTCTCGGCGACTCTCGACGCCGTCCTGGCGGCGGGTGCCAATGAGGTCACCGTGGCCGCGGGCGTCCCGGGGGCTCCGGCGATGTACGAGGACCTCGGATACACGCGAGAAGCCTGGGGGAGGCCCGTCAGATTCTTCGACCTGGAGCGCGGCGAG
>JAABUS010002725.1_pt1 | contig 31933 bp, 48 predicted proteins | sample 5560161 | NCBI WGS metagenome assembly JAABUS01 (sample SAMN10711885, study PRJNA513376) | rock metagenome | isolation source: Antarctica rocks | place: Antarctica: Victoria Land, Trio Nunatak nord | collected 2016-01-04 | reverse complement strand
TGTCGTAGCAGCAGCTGCAGCCCCTCAGCTCAAGGACATTGACCACAGTGACATTGCTAGCAAAGTCAAGCGACAATTGTTGATCAATGGAAAGTTCGTCGATGCCATTGGCGGTGAGGCAGCTCAGCACCAACATCAGCCTGACATGCAGTTGCCATGTCTTCTGCCAGCGCGCATGCAGACTGCATTGCTGGCAGCTATTTCAAGTTTCGCCCATGCACCCACACGACACCTCCAATGTGCTGTCTGTGACGCTACCTGCAGCATTTTGATGCCTTATGTGCGCTGGTTGCATGGGATTGCAAAACATCAGTTTTAAAGCGTTATCCATGTTTGTTTCAGGTGAGACTTTTGGCACTGAGGACCCTCGTACTGGTGAGATCTACACCCAGGTGGCGGAGGCTCAGGAGGCAGATGTTGATGCTGCTGTCAAGGCTGCAAGGATGGTACACACCCACTCTGTTGTCTGTCTCAAATTCATAGTGCATCTCTTGTTTAACCCGTCTCAAATCCATAGCGCATCTGTTGCACAGACACAGAAGCAAGACTGTCCTTTTGTGTTGAAGTCTAGTGTCTCCTTGATCACACAATGTCCAGTTGACTCACCTCTGCTGGTGTCCTGCACAGCAAGCAGCTTAAACATCACAACGTGCCACCCTGCATTAGGCAAGTGCCTCAGTGAGCAATTGGACAAACACTTTGGTGTTGCAAGACAAAGTGGTTGCATATTATTCAAGTGCTACACAAGATGAGCTTCAAGTTCATTGGGTTCGCAGCAGCCAAAAAACGTATATAAAAATATATAAATAGAATGTGGACAGTTGGTTTTTGGGTGTTTTGTTGGCATGAAGTGAGATGAGATGTGTGGTACAGGCATTTGACCATGGTCCCTGGCCTCGCATGACTGGGCGTGAACGCGGTGCCATCTTGTACAAGTTTGCTGACTTGATGGAGCAGAACACCCACGAGCTGGCTATTCTGGAGTCTCTGGACAATGGCAAGCCACTCTCTGCCTCCAAGTAAGCCCTTCATCTCGTTGTTGTGCCTCTTACTATGCCCTTCAACTGCCCATCCTGCCTTCAGGCTTGCCCTTCAACTGTTTCTTTTGCCTCTACAGCATGCCCTTCAGTTGTTTCTTCTGCCTCCAATTAGGCCCTTCAGTGGCTTGCAGCTGTTTGTGTTACCTCAAGCAGGTTGGAAGGCTATCAGTGCGCGTTGCTAAACAATTGCACTGCTGATCTTCTGAAAGAAAAGCTTTGATTATGCACTCCTTTCCTGGCAGTGACGGTCCTGTCTCTTCCTTCTAGTAGATGTACCCTGTACAATAGCAAGACTGTATTGCTGTCATTTGTGATGATGCACACCACTCAGAAGCTGAACCACCGCTGGTTTTTGGCTCCGCAGCAGTACAATGTGGCTATATGATGTAGCAGGCTGACCAATGCTGCTAGGCATGCTTTGCTGTGTCTGTGACTAGAGCTAACCCCTTGCAGCATTGCACAAATCAGTGGGTGGTGTGAGTAATGTGGCTGATCCAACATGTGGTTGTATAGGAGACGAGCGTAACACTGTAGCAACAGAACATGGTCTGAGTGTGACACTGCAGCAATAGAAAACACCCTGGGTAAAACGCTGTAGCAACAGAAAAAGGTCTGTGCTGGCTGTGAGGCCACAATGACTGTGGTGTCATGCTGCAGTGCACGACCCCCCCCCCCCCCACCCACCTTCTTGGGCTGACAAGACGCACAGACGCCTTCTGCCCTTGCTCCTGCTTCAAGTTCCACAACTTGCTTAGGATCCACTTGTAAGCGCATGTGACTGTCTGAGCTGTATGTGCTGTTGCAGAGGGGGTGATGTGTGTCTTCGTCAGTGGAGCACATCAGATACTATGCTGAACGAATGTGACTGTCTGAGCTGTGCGTGCTATTGCAGAGGGGGCGATGTGCCTTTGTCAGTGGAGCACATCAGATACTATGCCGGCTGGGCAGACAAGCCCACCTCTTGAATGCGTGTGACTGTCTGAGCTGTGTGTGCTGTTGCAAGGGGGGTGATGTGCCTCTATCAGTGGAGCACATCAAACACTACACCGGCTGCGCAGATGAGATCCATCCTTGAATGCATGTGACTGTCTGAGCTGTGTGTGCTGTTGCAGAGGGGGTGATTTGCCCTTATCAGTGGAGCACATCAAACACTACACCGGCTGCGCAGACAAGATCCACCCTTGAATGCATGTGACTGTCTGAGCTGTGTGTGCTGTTGCAGGGGGGGTGATGTGCCTCTATCAGTGGAGCACATCAGATACTATGCCGGATGGGCAGACAAGATTCATGGGTCCATCGTGCCTTGTGGGCCTGCCTCGGGCCCCATGATGGCCACTGTGTACAGGGAGCCCCTCGGGGTGGTGGGTCAGATCATCCCCTGGAACTTCCCCATCCTCATGGCTGCATGGAAGCTGGGGCCTGCCCTAGCTGCTGGCAACTGCGTTGTCATGAAGGTACGAATGCCTGTATGGTGTTGCATACTGCACCCTGTCCCCGGCAGCCCGGTATAATACTTGGCTTCTTAGTGAATTGACACCAAAACTCTTTTGTTTTCTTTTCTTTTCTACTGCAGCCTGTGGTGTAGAGAGGTTGGGAAACCTACAACTCAACTGTGGCAGATCTGCGTTGTCATGAAGTCAGGGCGGCCTGTTTCTGATGGAAATTACACGCTGCATGTCAGATGCTGTGTGTCGTAGAAGCTGTGGGTGTTGCTAGCAAGACTTGCATTTTCTTTGAGAGAATGTCTGTCTGAGAATGCCTGTCTGGTTTTGCATACTGCATGACAGTCATCATGCTGTGGTCCGTGCTGGACAGATCTGTCTTGTTGTGAGGGCACTCAGAGTGGGCAAGCTCAGCCCTTCTGGCTGGTCTCCTGGCTGCATTCCACAACACCATACTCAGTGCACAAAAGCCAAGGCATCAGCAGCACTCACTCAATGCACGCCATACTGCTACCAGACCTCAATGTCACATCTAAATATATTATCACATTCCATTTCAGTTAATATCTTACAGTCTGGGATGCGGTGCCAGTCATCATTCATTCATATTCCTTACCGTTTAGCCAGTTGTGACTCATCAGACATCCTGACTTGAAAGCTCAAATGTAACATCTGTAATGCAGGTTGCTGAGCAGACTCCCCTGAGTGCACTCAGAGTGGGTGAGCTGGCCCTTGAGGCAGGCCTGCCTGCTGGAGTCCTCAACATTGTCCCTGGCTCTGGAGAAGTTGCAGGGGCAGCTGTTGCTAAGCACGCCGGCATTGACAAGGTGGCCTTCACTGGAAGCACAGGGGTCGGCAAGCTGATCATGAAGCAAGCTGCTGAGAGGATCAAGCCAGTGACTCTGGAGTTGGGTGGAAAGTCACCTTGCATCATCTGCCCAGATGCTGACATTGATACTGCTGTGGAGGGCGCTCACGACGCACTCTTCTTCAACATGGTGAGAGTCTGTCTGTGCAGTTCATCCCCCTTTGTCAGTTTTGACTGTTGTGCTGCGTCTGTATGCTGTGTTTGTGCTGTGGAGGGTGCTCATGACGCACTCTTATTCAACATGGTCAGAGTCTGTGCAGTTTATCCCCCTTTGTCAGTTTTGACTGTTGTGTTGTGTTTGTGTGCTGTGTCTGTGCTGTGGAGGGTACTCACAATGCACTTTTCTTCAACATGGTGAGAGTCTGTCTGTGCAGTGTATCCCCCTGTGTTAGGTCTGGCTGTTGTGCTGTGTCTGTCTTGTGGATTGTGCTCCTGATGCACTATTGTCCCCAACATGGTGAAAGTCTGTCTGTGCCATGTGCGCTCTTTGGCTGATATGTTTGTCTGTTTCTGTGACGTGAGGAGTGCTCATGATGCACTCCCCTTCACAATATGCTGAGAGCATGTCTGTCTTTGAGAATTAATTGTAATATGGTGAGAGTATGTCTGTCTGTTGGAAGTTAAAACGTGAAATAGTAAATGAGTGATTGGATGAAAATCTGTGTTGGCTTGCAGGGGCAATGCTGCACAGCAGGCTCACGCACCTTTGTGCATGAAGACATCTATGATGAGTTTGTGAAGAAGGCCGTGCAGCGCGCACAAAACAGGAAGGTTGGCGACCCCTTCGATGATGACACCGAGCAGGGTCCCCAGGTCAGAAACATTTCCTTTGGGATTCAGATTTTTTTTTTTTTTTCAGAAATAAAAAAATGTCTCTGTCACAGTGTGAACTCAAGCGGAGCAATGCCTGGAGTAATACATGGGTTCACATCTGGAAGATAGTACAGACTTGCAATGCATTGTCACGACGGTGCATCACTACAATAGGTGTGATCTTCTTCAGAGAAACGTCTCTGTCACAGTGTGAACTCAAGCAGAGCAATGCCTGGAGTAACACATGGGTATACATTGAGAAGATAGTCTGGGCTTGCTTGTTACTACGGTGCATGACTATCATAGGTGTACTTTTGTGACCAGGTCAGTACCACTATGACTGTTGGTTTGCATTCTGACCAAGTGTTTGAATGCCTTTGCAAGCGGTCACTCTGGTTGGCTTTGATGCTTGCAACATCAAGCAGGATGTTTCAGCAGCAACATGCATGTTGGTCACTCTGTTGAGTCATTTGCAACCTGCATATGACATGTTACACCCAATACAACACTGCTATGCCAATTGGATGTTTAGGCATTTGTTCCACATGCTGCATAGTGAGTCTGCCCTCCAGCTGCAGAAATTGTTGCAACATCACCACACTTGATCCCCCTTGTAAACATCCCCCCTCCAGCTGCAGAAACTGTTGTCTTCTTCCAAGAATCGTCTCTGTCACAGTGTAAACTCAAGCAGAACCATGCCTGGAACAGCTGCAGAAACTGTCGCAATGTCATCACTCTCGACTCCCCAACAGCAAGTCGAATTCTGCAGGTCTCAAAGGAGCAGTTTGACAAGATCCTGGACATGTGCAAGCAAGGAGAGGAGCAAGGTGCCAAGCTAGAGTGTGGAGGCAAGCGTCTGGGAGACAAGGGGTACTACATTGAGCCCACAGTCTTCAGCAATGTGCAGGATGACAACATCATTGCTACAGACGAGATCTTTGGGCCTGTGCAATCCATCCTCAAGTGGAAGACTGTCGAGGAGGTAATGGCTCAAAAAAATAACATAACTTTAAAAACAAAATGATCATATTTTCCAGCATCAATTGCGACATGTTGAGAAATACAGACAGGAGAGGTATTTCTCAATATGTTGCAATTGATGATGTGCCGAAAGGCTGCAATCGATCCTGAAATGGAAGACTGTTGAGGAGGTAATGGCTCCTGTCTGTCCTTCTCAAGTTGTTGCAATCAATGCTGCGCCAAAAGGCTGCAGTCAATTTTCTAGTGGAAGACCGCCGAGGTGGTGGTTGCTGCTGTTTGTCGGCTGCCCATATGCTGTAGTCAATGCTGCGTCCACCGACTACATTTTTTCATTAAGTGGAAGAGCGTTCTGACTGTTCTTGTTTCTACTTTTTTGAAGTAGACGCAGTCAGTGCTGCATCCACATGCTGCAACTCATTTGCATGAGTATTGCAGTTACAGTCTGCCACAGATTTGCTGTCATGTTGTGTTCTGATGCTTTTGACATCATGCGATTCCAGGTGCATGAGCACTGCGATGAGATGCAATCGGCTACAGCCTGCCCTATTGTTGTGGCCTTGACACTGTGTGGTGTCCCAGGATGTCTCATGCATTTACTGTTGACTGCACGCAGGTCTTGGAGCGTGCCAACAAGTCAGAGTATGGTCTTGCAGCAGGCATCTTCAGCAAGGATGTTGACACGATCAACGCCCTCAGCAGGTGTTCCATCTGTCCCTCTGTCCCCCCCCTGATTGTGTGTGCATACACTTGTCTTGTGTGCATCTTTGGCAAGGACCTTGACATGATCAATGCTCTCAGTAGGTGCACCAACAGTCTGCATGATTGTGTGCTCATACTTTTATACTATGTGCAACTTTACAGTGCAGTCCATGTCCATGGGTTTTGACTCTCATTCTGCTCTTCTTCTGCTCTCTGTGCGATTGTTTGCAGTGTTGCGCAATTTGGCAAGGTCTCTTGCTTCAGCATGTCTGCATGAAAGACTTTGTCCAAGACAGATAGTATCTTTGCAAGCATGGTTCTATGACCCTGCTTGATTGCTTTGTGTGGTGGTTCTGTCAAAGTTGTATGTCTTGTCCGGCAAGGAGCCTTCTGTGAGGCTGTACCAGCAACAATGTACACAGCAATGGACCTGGGCAGCCCAGTATAATACTTGGCTTCTCAATTGATGTTGCAAGGCGTATTCTTCTCTTTTCTTTTCTTTCTTTAGCATTGGTATTGACAGCAATGGTCTCACAGCAACGGTGCTCACAGCAATGGTATTGACAGCAACAATTTTGACAGCGATGATGCTCACAGCAACAATTGTTGACAGCAATGGTGCTTGTGCTGCAGAGGCCTACAATCTGGCACTGTGTGGGTGAACACCTGGAACCAGTTTGATGCTGCTGTGCCTTTCGGCGGCTACAAGCTGAGTGGCATTGGACGCGAGCACGGAGAGGAGGTTCTTTCCCACTACACACAGGTCAGCACCCTTTTCTCACCTTATCACCCCTCCCTCACCCATCCTCACCCACCCAGGCATACACATGTTTGCTCACTCATGCACGCACGAATTCAGCTTCTTGTTTTTGGTATGCTATACTATGCACATACAAGAGCCATACCCTGCCCTAGCACATATGTAGAGCACTCTACACATTGTTGATGAGAGGTTGCTCTGTATTGTGTCTCTTTGGGATTGCTAGATTGATGCTGCATGGCATGTCAGGTGGCATTTCAGCATTATCTTTGTGTTGAAAGCACTCCAACTGGCAGATTGTGGCTGTGTGCTTCAGCTTTTGCTGGTTGTATGCTCACCCTGTGATGTGTCACAGCCTGATGCTTCAGCATTTATTGAGTATGCAGCATGTGGCTTAAATGTATTGAACAGATTGCATCATCAGCTGTCCAGACTAGGTGCTGACCAGCTGGCATGTTTGTTGCAGACCAAGGCTGTGTACATGCCCCTTCAAGAGCCCGTCAAGTGGAGGGGTTAAGGCATGACATCCTGTGCAAAGCAGTTTTTGATTGTGCTGTGAGCCCTGTGTGCGGCATTTCAGTCTAGCAATGAACAATGCTATAGTTCATCTGTGTGTGCCTCTTTTGGCGAGTGAGTGTAGCAGTACAATCAGTAGGTCTGCAATAATCTGCAGGAGTGCTGATCCATATTTTATGCTTTCAAGTCAGACATAATTCCGGTACATCTCTGACTGATCTGCTGCATCCCCCTGGTCATGTCGTTGAACATCCATCATAGATCGATACATATATGTGTAATGTGATGAGGTGTGTTTAAGAATAATGAAAATTTCCATTGTAAGCTGAGGCGCAACTGCGACGGATCGTGTGTGAGCAGAGGCTCGGGGACTACGCCTGAGTAGGCAATGCATTGTGAGCCAGTTTCGGCGCAAAACTGTTACAAGTCGGGAGTGGCTGAGCTGTAGCTAAAAGCTGGACAATTTTGCTGGCCGATAGGTGTGTTCGTCAAGGGCAATTTTGAGTCACTAAGGACAGTTGTCAATGCATAAGCAGGATGATCACCATTTTGATCACAATGATACCAGCTGAATCAGTGTGAAGTCAAAAGGCACATGCACCTGACAATCCAGATTGTGATCAAAATGGTGCAATTGTGGTATAAATGCCTGTAGCAGCTGGCGCCATCCAGTTGCAGATGGCTTGGCAGTCCTTGAAAACGGCGGCAGATTGTTAAGTTCATGCTATGATGCTTCCGCTGCTGTACAAAACATGCCACATATCTCGCTGGTCATGGTCCAAAAGTCTTCTTCTTTGAAGTCTCTGTAGTATTATTTGCTGTTGAACCAAAAAAACAGTCTGGCTGTCTGCATCGAAGAAGAGTGCACGCCATGTCATGATTGCTGCATATGCTGTGCCCACTCATTGTGGATGCTGTCCAGGATCTGATGCACACGCTGCAGGGCTGACTCCCTATGCGCTATGCTCTGTACACTGACTAACATGTAGAAGAAGAAGAACCATGGAAGAAGCAAGAACCAAGAACCTCAGCGCAAGATTCTGCCAGCCAACACAGCCGATCAATTGTGCCAATCATGGCAACCATGTTGAGATCAGCACGAAATCTAGACAGCCATTGACCAAGCACTGACATCATTATGTCATGCATACGCTGCAAACACAAGTGGATCTACAGCAATACATGAAACTTGCATTACATGCAGGCATGTTGGGCTGACGCATACAACCAAGTCCCGTCCAAAGGTACATTTCTTGCTTGAAAATGTGCAAATGACGAGATGCACAGACTCACAGACGCACATGATGCCATGTCAGATGGGCAACAAACTGAAGCTGACTAAAAACGTGCTGAAGCCAAGAAATGGCTAGATTGGCATTCATACCACAGCGGCACCCCTGGGTAGCCCAGTATTGTACTTGGCTTCTCATTAAATTGCCATTGAAAGGTGTAGTCTTTTCTTTTCTTTTCTAACAAAAAGGCACGTCCCAAGTTCAGGTGCACGGCGCTCACCTGGCTGATAACTTATCTGGGTGCCATCTCAACATAGCTTTCCTGTATGCCTTGCGCCAGGACAGATTGCTGATGTTGTCAGTACATTTTGCAGAGCTGAGCTGGTGGTCCATCATGGTGTCATGCTGTGCCAATGCTGCAATGATGCCTGCAGTGCCACCTAGAATGGTGATGGACTGACTGCACTGATTGGCAAGCTATCAGCAAGCGATTGGCAAGCTATTCTAGCATTGTGAGCACACTCATTCATAAGGACACACTGGGAAAGTACAAACATGAGTGATTAAGCAAAGCTGCTCCATTATTGTCGCCACCATGCATTTGTACCAAGGGAGGCTCAAGCTGCAGGATTTTTAAACAGAGAAAGCTGGCAAGTCCCTGACAGAATTTTGATGCAAATCAAGGCCACCAACCCCTGACACATCATGTGCCCAAACTTGCTACTTGGCCTAGACACCAACTGGAAGCCAGCATGACAGGAGGGTGTTCTGCCAGCATAGATTGACATCAATCCGCAAACACTGACTGCAGTAAGCCAGTGTGTATTCCACCAAACATATGACAGGCTGCAGATTTAACTGCCATGACCCTAAACTGATCAGCAGCCTGTGAGCTACTGTGTGACAGCAGTGTAGAACACTTGGTGGCATGCAGTTTATTGTCAGAGGCAATGGCAATTGCCAGCCATGAAGTGTATAGTACCTGCGGTGAAGGGTGGCCAAGGCATGGCTTGCAAGGATTGGATGCATTCAGTGCCGTCTTCTATCCTTCTCCACCTGCAGCGGTGCAGCTTGAGCATCAGCAATAGCACTGTGAGCAACGCATCAACATTAAACAAGAAGGCAGGGGGGGGAGTTTGTGCTTTTCAGCGATCATAATGGGAGCCTCCTAAGGTGCAGCTCGAAGCTTGCATCAGCATAACATATGTGATGGTAGAGACTCTCTGTTTCTGAGATGCTCTGGGGTGCTGCCTGAGGAGACTACCAGTATGATTGCCACAAGGCATAGGCATCTTTTCTCATCCTTGTGCATGTGAGGGATGCACTGTGTTGAAGTCAAAAGCAGGACAGAGTGTTGCAGTGGTCCATGCAGTTACACATTTGGAAGTAGAGCAGGTAGTGTTGCTATACCTGGTTTCATGCTGTGCCCACGCTGCTGCGTAGGTTGTTGCAGGATGTGCTGGCCTGTCTTCACATGAAGTAAAACTAGTGTAGTTATCATTGTCTGGCCTGCAAACAGCATCACTAATAATGGTGGCATTGTGGCAAAGTATGGCAAGGTGCTAACATACACTGAAACTGCTGAGCATTACTTAGCTGAGACTTGCCTGAGAATCTGACGGGATAGTTCTGCTGCGCAAGGACTGAAGCGCTTTGCCACATCATCATCTAGCAAACGCTGTGTTTCTTGTTGCTGCCTGTTACGTGCATCAAAAACTGGTTAGCACGCACCAGCAGTGTGAGCAGACACGCTCTGTGCGCAACAAAGTAGCTAGGTAATGTAGAACCAGGCATCGGAACATGTAAGTGTAAGGCGGTATGGTGAGGCAGAAGAGGCCATGTATGAAGCAGACATGCGTCAAGCTTCCTGATAGACCTGTAACGCTGCAACAGTTCGCGCTGCTGCTGAGCATAAATTTGACAGGCTTTGCGTGCTTGCAATCTGGACAGATAGGCAGCATGCCGATCCTCGTCGCTATCGTATCTGCAAGGCAATAGACAAATACTCGAAGACTGATCTGTTGGCAGTGCAGAATCTTTCGCACAGGCACATTGCACGCACTCTGAGTTGCAGGTTGATGTGGGGGAAGACATTCTCTCAGACGCTGCTCTGTCCGCAGTGCCGCACTCTACAGTGGTTGGCGGGGAGACATTTGCTTTGTTTGTTTGTTGGCCCTGTAACGCCAAAGGTAACGCCAATCGTGATGTGGCTGCCGTCGATGAGGAACCTGCCAGGGTTCATCAGGAGAAATCGTGAGATCGTCACAGCGTCGAGCTGAGTTGTTTCATCGATTTTATCATGTGACAAGTCAAAACATGTGTGGATATCATCAGGAAGGCGTTTTTAGCGTCACGCTCATGTACCACGACGTGATCCACATACGTCTGAACTATAATTAATGGACCCTTCCAGAGGACTTTAGAGACGCCACAGGCACAATATTCTGGGAAGTGGTCGACGACGCAGTCCTCTCATTGTTTCCTGGCTCGAAAGTAATCCACTGTTATATGGGACCTGGTGAAGACCCAGGTGGAGAAACTTGGATCCGTCCTGGTCCGCCGGAGAAAATCACATACAAAGATACACTTCTGGGTGTAGACACGTTAGAGCAACAGTGTGAAATTGTCAAGAACACGCTTGAGACGCTAGCCGAACAGAGATGGCTACGACCTGGAGTACCTGCTTTGCTGGTCATGGTCAAGAAGTACTTGCAGAACAAGAAACATCTCGTTGCGAGCACAATCGAATTTCAGCGATGTCATGGTTATGCAGCCACCAAGACCGTGATAGATCAATTTGAAGGCGACCTACTGTACACATATTACTGACAATCATTCACTGTGGCTGGAGCAACTGGCACGGCTACAACAGCTTGACACAGGAGTGTCAAATGTCAGTTTCTGTCCACAAGACATTGGCTGAGTCAGGACAGTCCATCCTGGACCTACGGCTATTCGTCAGTAAGTGGACCTATCTCAGACTTATTTCATAGAGCAAGTGCGCAAACTACATCCAGCAGGGTGAAACCACCAAATTGGCAAAGTATGGTGCCAGCATTGATGCTCTGCAAACCAGAGGGCTGGAATGGCCTTTTCATTCTACACTGTGTCTGTGTGCAGCTTCGAAAAGGCAGTTCAACGATCATGACTCTTGAGTGCACATGCCCAATGAAAGCATTGCTCGAGGGAGCAGAAGCCAATGAGGAGTCACCGACAATTTACAGAAAAAATCATTGGGTCTGCAAATCTAACAGCATTATCTGAAACACTAATGCATTGTGGCAAAAGCCCGCAAGAACACGTACAGGCATGGTGATGCTGGAGTTGTGTGTGTGATACAAAGCAATTTCTAAGTGGACTTGCAATGACGGCATACCTAAAGCAGCTAAAGGAGAAAATTGCAAGCTGCACAGTAAAGGGTATTGCAAAGCTGTGGTACAGAAACAATCCCACCAGTCTAGATATTCATTGAAAACATCCTGCAAGAGTGACCAGCAAGTATACATTGTGCTATTCATCAATATTGAGTTTCACCACCTATATGCTTCACCACCTGTCACTGCCAGGTGTGGCTCTGCTACCACCACCACCACCACCACCACTGTAACCCCTGTTGCCACCGCTGCTACCACCGCCGTAGCTGCTGCGCTGACCACCTCCTCTGCTGTTGTCAAAGCTGCGGCCACCGCCATACCCTCCACCACCGCCACCACTGCTGCGACCATAGCTACCACCACCACCACCGCCACTCCTGCTAGATCTGTCACCACCACCGTATCCACCTCCTCTCCTGCTGGCATTGCCCGAGATTCAGAAAAGAAAAGGAAAAGGTTACGCCTTTCAGCGTCAAAGTAATGAGAAGCCAAGTATTGTACTGGACAGCCCAGGGAGATTAAGACTGAGATTCAGCACAGCATCAGGCATCAAAGCAGTTTGTGCATGCAAACAGTGAACCACAGAACAACATGCAGTGAGGTGATGAGCAATACACCATGCTGTCAACTTGACAGCATGACAATACATCAGAAAGGAAGGGGATGACAGGCAGTGTTCAGCAGACAGCACAACAAGAAAAAGAAAACAAAGGTTTACGCTTTCTTGCGATAATAACGTGAGCCTCCTAAGGCAGCAGCCCGGAGTATGACCATAGGCCAACTCCTGAAGGGCAATGACAAAAATCCTAGACACAGCACAAGGCTCATACCTGTTGCCACCGTAGCTGCGGCCACCGCCACCGCCTGACCTGCCATACCCTCCTCCTCCTCCTCTACTTCTTCCAGATGAGTATCCACTGCAATGGCAACAGCATTTCAGTTGTTGCCACGATAGCAGACAGTGAGGCATGACAGAGCTTTGACGAAGCCATGCATGATGCTAGCTTCTGGCTGGCTACCCAGGGGATTGTGCTCAGGCCATGCGCTTGTCTCAATCCAATAGAGATGCACAGGCTCAACAAGCATCATGGTCAATTTCATCACCATCATCATTGTGCTTAGATTCAGATATGAGCTGTTGCTACCTTAACAGCTCAAGCACATGGGCAGTTGCTCACTAGCATTACCAGTAATAATTTCAATGCAGGCTTGGGCAACAGGCGTGTGCAAGGTAAGTCACAACTTGGCATGCAATGTCTTGTTTTTTGCACTCTGCAGAGTGCAAGAATTTCAGTTGCATGTCAAACCATATGCACACTTGTGCCGCTGTCAAGATCTTAGTCAAAACAATCATGATACAGAGTGAGGATACTGACCCCCCTCTCTCTTCCTGGAGGGGTAGACTTGAGGGGCGGTCAAGGGTGAACTTGCGCTGGATTAGCTCCCCAGCCTGCTCAAGCATCTTCTCTGCACTTGCCTCAGGCAAGTCAAATGCTGCACCCTGCAGACACATGGAATGGTCAGCGCACAGTGCACCTATTTGATATATGCAAATAGCTATTGAGACAGACAGTGTAGGCAGCTCTTGAGATCCTTAGTTTTCACAAGTACATTAGAACATTTTGTTTGACATTTTCAGACTACTGGTCCAATGGTCATGGTTGGCCCCAAGACCTTAAAATGTGATGAATGAAATGAAATGAATGAATAGTGACTTGAAATCACTTGCATACCTCTTCGCCGTTTTCTGACAGCATCCTGATCTTTCCGACGCCGCTGGCCGCCTCCTCGCCGAGGATGTTGCGCACGATGGTCATGATGTGGCCGGCCATGGTGATACGGCCAGGCCTGCTCATCACCTTCAGCGTCACCACTCCAGGTTCCTGCGCGACAAAGTTGGTTGCAGCTTGGGTTGCATTGATTCGAGTCGCGTTCAGCCTGTATACTGGAGACTCATTACTTGCAGGCCTTGAGGCATTGCAAGACTCAGGCCAGCTGATGCATTGTGAACTAGCCACTTGCAGCTTTGAGCGCGCTTGTAGGCTGCGAGCAACTGATTCACTGTGGAGTGCCAAAGTGCAGCATAACATACAAATGACTAGCACTTGCAAGACAACCAAGACCAGGCAAACTTTTCTCGAAATTGCAAAGCAGGGTCCCATAAAAGGCTCTCTAAGCAGCTCACATTGCACATTTCACAACACCCCTGTTGGCAAAGGCTATTCATTGGGGCTGCCCAGGCATACGGTGCACTTGTCTCAGCAGCTTAAGATGTCATCTGAGGCCTGAGACACTAAGCTGCTGAGACAAGAGCAGCAATTTACAGACAGCCCTAAAGACAAGCTTCCTCCTACGCAACATCACCACTGCCAGACATCTCACACCCACAGGCACCCAGGGAATGACCTGAGTGAGCAAACTTCTGTCCTTAGGAACCTCTGTGAGGCCACTGAGGCAGCCCAGGGCGGATGCAAGGGCCCCTACAGGGTCTGCCCCCTCAGCTACTGTCTTGGCCGCTCCCATGAAGAATGCCTTGACCTCTGGATCCACATTGTCCAGTCTTCTCAGTGCTTGCTTGACTGAGGCCTGCATCAGCATCTTGGGCGCTGGCGCTGAGATCATCTCCATATTCTTCACCTGCACCTGCTGCAGAATCTTCCTGAAGTAGCCCAGCTCCCGGTTGGTCACCATGGCAATGGTTGTGCCTGTCTTGTTGGCGCGCCCAGTCCGCCCACTCCTGCAGAATCAAGACCACAACTTGTGAGCAGGATGAAGATCTGGGCATTAACAACTTTCCAGTCTGACACGTCATTTTCTGAATATGTTGCAGCAACCCAAATAGGCTGTCTAGTACAGCTGCGAGCAATTGAATAATTGTCTTGACTGCAGCTAGCGTCATCAAGCCTATGTCTATTAGTGCTGTGCCGATGAAAGATTTGCATAGCACTGATAGGCTTAGGCTTGATGGTACAATCGTCATTCAGTTGCTCGCAGCTGTACAGTTATGTAGACACAATATGCTATCACCACTGCAATGTGGTTTGTTTCCACATGATATATGGGCAGCAAATGGGTGTCAAACAAGCAACACCCCACATTGTGTTTGCTGCAGTACTTGATCTCCTCGTGCAGCAAGATCAACAGTGCAAACATCACATCTTTGCCATCACTTTCCGGTCTGCGCGTATCACTTTCTAGGTGTGTTGCGGCCCATGTGGCAACAGGCCCAGAAAGTGATGCGTGTAGACCAGAAAGTGGAGGCAAAGAAGCGCTTCTTGCACTGTTCATCTTGTTGCATGAGGAGATCAAGCAGTGTTGCGGAGTTGGCCCATTCTTGGCTGAGCCCCAGTACACTGCCACAGCTGGGGCCATAGTCAACAGCAAACCAGATTAGTGTGATTATATTAATGTTAGTCTATTAATATAATATGCTGTTGACTATGGCCCCAGCTGTGGCAACCGGTGATTTCTGCAAAAAGGGTACTGATAGTCCATGTTCCGCCTGTCGCCAACAGAGGCCCACCATTCATGCAGACAGTCCACACAGACATTGGTCACAGCTCCACAACACGCTCGAACAACTACTGGCTGACTGCTAGATTTGCCTGTCTTCCCAAGTGCTGAATTCTGGCATGATGCCGTTGCTGCTGCAACTTTGGCCTCAGCAGGCTGATGTTCAGGCCTGCTGAGGACTGTTGCTGTGTTTGATTGCTGCGAGTTGCCTGTCTCCCGGGTGCTGACTTCTAGCAAGATGCCGTTGATGCTGCAACTCTGGCCTCAACATGCTGATGTCTGCTTGCTGAGGACTATTTTTTCGACAGATTGGATCTCAGATACACTTTCCCAAGGATGCTGAGGAGTGTTGCGGTGTCTGATTGTAACAGCACAAGCTTGAGTGTCCTGCTGCTAACACCATGCACAGATTGGCTTGTGCACTTCATGTGTTGAAGAGCTTGCAGCCGCTTCAAAATGAATGTGCAGTCACGTACTAGATGCCTGCCTGTTGTTCCTTAGCTGTGCTACTGCCTTCGCGCAACTTGTGCCAGGTCGTGACTTCTTCCTTCACGACCCAGCACATGTTGCTCAAAGGCAGAAAGGGAACAGAAAGAAAAGAACAGATGATGCCATTAGGCAACTCAATGTAGAGAAGCTTGAGTGGATCTGAGTTAGGCCAAGATTTCCTGGCAAGGCATTGCATACCAAGAACTTTCAAATCAGGCACAACAGTTATTGTTCGGGTTCAAGACTTCCAGAGGCATACAGCAAAGAGTGTGAAGATTGTGAATGAAGCCCCTTGCTGGGTCCAGCGAGTCATGGTGTGAGAGGTGTACAGATTGAGAAAGGGACAGGCAGTATCTGCACTGCCTCTCCACCTTGTGAACAATTGGCAATGAGTCATTAGGTTCAGAAAGAGGGACAAACCGTATCTGCACTGCCTCTCCACCTCGTGAACAATGGCAGATAGTCATTAGATACAAAACCAGGGACAAGCAGTATCTGCCTCTCCACCTTCTTAACAATGGCAAACAGTCAGAAAAGAGCACGAGCAGTATCTGCACTGCCTCTGACCAATGGCGATGAGTTGTGACCAGTACCTGTGAAGGAAGCCCTCTACTTGGTCTGGCAAGTCGTAGTGTACAACCAGCTCCACATTGGGGATGTCCAGGCCCCGAGCTGCCACATCTGTTGCCACAAGGACCGAGAACTTGTCCTCTCTGAACTTCTGCAGGATCTTCTCTCGCTGGCCCTGAGAAATGTCGCCATGAAGGGCCTGCAGCATGGGGCATAAACAGATCAGCTTATGATTTAAAATGGAAAAACCTTACAAAATAGATTCAAAAGCCAAAATTTTGTAATAGTTATGGGAAAAAAGGCTGCAGCCCTAGCTCACAGCAAGGATGGTGCCCCCTGCCATTGACGCTCTACACTAGATTGTCAGTTGCTGGACTGTGCTGTGCTGTGCTGTGCTGTGCTGGGCTGTGCTGTGCTGTGCTGTGCTGTGCTGTACTGCGCCTGTCAGCCAAATTCTGACAGAGATAAGCTAGACACTCTGATGTCAAAAAAAAACTAGTCCATGATTTCCTTGCAAGGCTTCCAAGCTTGACACAGGGTGGAGTGCAAAAAAAACCCATCAGAGCAACTTGATGCAACAACTGCTTGCATTGCATCACAAAGGCTGGCAGGCAGGCAGCTCAGAGGCGTAGGAAGCAAAAAAGAGTCTTGAAGAAGAAGATGGTCTCACCTCTGAAGGAATGACGCCAGCAATGCCAGCAGCTACTTCATCAGCTTCCCTCTTGGTCTGTGTGAAGACAATGGTTTTGCCAGCATTTGAGTAGACTGTGAGCAGGTCTGCAAGGATGTTGCGCCTGTTCTCAGGCGCCACTTGGACACCAAGCACCCTGCACAGCAATGAGGCTGGTCAGCTAAGCAATGACCAGTAAGTAAGTTCAGGTGCCACTTGGACACCAAGCACCCTGCACAGCAATGAGGCTGGTCAGCTAAGCAATGACCAGTAAGTAAATAATGACCAGTGAGTACGCAATGAGACTGGTCAGCCAAATAATGACCAGTATGTAAGTAATGAGTAATGAGTAAGTGATGAGACTGGGCAAGCTCATGGAAAGTCATGGTGGATGGAAGTGGGTACAGGAAAAAACAGAAAAGGAAAGTTTACGCTTTTCAGCAATCATCACAGGCTCCTGTGGCCTGCTGAGGCAGCAGCCAGGAGTTATGGGTACAGGAACAAGTGCCCGTAATCTGAATTTGCGTGAATTGGGCCATTTGCTGAGATGCTCCAGACATGCTAAGGTTTGCTTGCAGTATCTTTCTAGCCTGTGTGCATCTGCTCACTGACAGATTGCCTGACTGAAAACTCAAAACAAGAGATATGACGAGAATGTATCTTGCGTGAACAGAGCTGAGGAGGTGATTGACTTTGAGAGTCAATCCATTTACTCAGGCTGCACAGCCATACATACCTGGTGTCATGAGGATGTATCTCGCGTGAACAAAGCTAGGAGGCGATTGACGCTGAGATTCAACCCAAGTCCACTCAGGCTGCAGAGCCACACATACCTGATGCTCTCAGCCATCTTTCCTGCCTCCTCATCACCGACCAAGTCCACAACAAGGGGGTCACGCTGATGCCTGCGCGTCAGCTTCTTCACCCATGAGGGCATGGTGGCACTGAACAGCATGGTCTGGCGCTCCTTTGGGGCCTCTGACAGAATCTTCTCCACGTCATCGGCAAACCCAATGTCAAGCATTTGGTCTGCCTCATCTAGGATGGCGAAATCGACCTGCAAGTGACAGGCTGTCATTGGCACGTCAGGTAGTAAACACAAAACAGCTTGCTCAAGGAGGCTGTGACATGATGACTCATACAGGGAGCTACTTGGTGCTTGAGATGCCTAGCCTTTGGCAAAGCAACGAGAGCAAACAAGTAAGTGAATGCATCAGAGTGGATGAGTGAGTTGAGATGAGTGAGTGAGTGAGTGAGTGAGTGAGTGAGTGAGTGAGTGAGTGAGTGAGTGAGTGAGTGAGTGAGTGAGTGAGTGAGTGAGTGAGTGAGTGAGTGAGTGAGTGAGTGAGCTAGGCTAGCTAGGGAGTGAGTAAGCGAGCAAGGGAGGGAGTGAGTGAGTGAGTGCTTACCGCGCCGAGGTCAAGTGCACCCCTAGCCTGAAGGTCCATGATACGTCCTGGGGTACCCACCACAATGTCTGCCCCCCTGGACACATCACGCATCTGCTGCTGGATGGGCACACCTGCACTCAAAAACGTACTTGAGACAATGGCCCTCTCACTGAGCCTACACATTCATCATTCAGCACGATACGCTAATCTGGCCCTCTCGCTGAGCCCAAACATTCATCATCTGGCACCACACACTAAATGAATAGAGCTGCAGAGCCTGATTGTTTACATATTGCCCACAACACACGCAGCTCTGGCAGTGTATCAGCGCCATTGCTTTTGTGAAGCATCAAATGCTTCGCAATGCCTAGAAGAAATGTTTCCTCACACATGCCAGTCGAGACTGCCTTCTACATGACTGCCTTCTACATGACTTACCTCCACATACACAAGCAATTCTGAGTGCGATATCTACACCCTGACCCATGACCCCTTACAGCTAATCCTTAACTTGTACTCAGACACTTTTTTCTATTTTGTTGTGTGGGTTTATTTCTGGTGTTCCCAGTCGCAAGCCTTGACGCGCAGAGCATAGACTCACGGCTGAGCTGTGAAGTCTGTCTGTGCCATGCTGAGTCTGTGTACAATGTCAGCTGTTCCGGATGCTAGATCTGAGCTAAACGCTGCTGGCCACAAATCATTAGACACAAGCAAATGTCCGTGGTGCAATGATTCCTTACACTGAACGCAGAGCTTGAACTTGGATGTCTTACCTCCATATACACAGGCAGTCCTGAGTGTGGGACCAGTGGCAGCGAACTCGCGCTCCACCTGCTTTGCAAGTTCCCTAGTGGGGGCCAGCACAATGCAGCCCGGTGACCTGGGCTTGTGCGTGCGCGCCATCAGCTTCTCTACAACAGGCAGTGCAAATGCTAGGGTCTTGCCAGATCCTGTTCTGGCACGGCCAATCAGATCCCGACCTGTAGCAGAAGCACATGCTGGTAGAGTCAGAATAGAAAAGAAAGGAGAAGACTACACCTTTCGGCGTAAATTCAATGAGAAGCCAGGTGTTATACCAGACTATCCAAGGCAGGTAAGAGATATAAGCTGAGGACACAACTTACAGCTTGCATGTGGGAATTGGGCGTTGTGTTGCAGCATGCCTTTGATGTGCTTGACAACAAGCTGATTTAGTCTGTAATTGGGCAGGCAAGCTCAGGGCTCAACTGCGAGACCCAACAATTTGCTTGCATGCAATCCCAGCAGTTGCAAAAGCCTGCAGAGATCCTACTGAGACTTTGTTTTCAAACATCCTCGCAATGACTTTACATGGACTGTTACATAGATGAGAGTAGTGATGCAATCTATGGTATTGTTGTACCATCCAATGCTGTTTTGGGCTGTATGAGACTGAGACTGTGCCTAATGGTGAAGACATGGTAACCCATGAGGGTGATGTGCATCTCAAACTACCCTATGAGTATAGTGTGCATCACAAGACGTTATATGAGTACGGTGTGCATACAAATTTTTAGATGAGTATGATGTGCGTCACAAGTTACTCTATAAGTATGTTGTGCATCATGACTTACCCCTTGCTCATGACATGCGTCACATGTTACCCTGTAAGTATGATGGGCATCATAAATTACCCTTCAAGTATGACGAGAACCACGACGAGAACCACAAGTAACCCTACCTGCTGCTGCAGGCTTAGAGACATGCTTCTGAATGGGGAAGGCATGGTACCGCACAAGTGTGATGTGCATTGCAAGTTACCCAATGAGTATGGTGCACATCACAAGTGACCTTACCTGCTGCTGCAGGCTCATAGACATGCTTCTGAATGGGGAACAAGGCAGTGATGCCACGCGCCTCCAGGGCTTTGATGGTCACATCTGAAAGGCCACAGTTCACCAGCTGCATCAAAATACAGCAGTCTATGTAAGGTTACTATATATAGGCTCTGGAGAGACTTTGCCCTTTTGATGTGCAAAAGCCAATGCCTGATAAGATGTTGCAAGTGTTGATGGACACAGCAAGATGACAAGGACACTTTTGACCAACACAGTTACAGCTGATTTCCCTAGCTGTTTGGCCAAGGGCACTTCCAGCTCAAGACACGGCGCTGTTCTAATTGCCTACTTGCTTTTGCCCAGAAGTGCAAGGCAGCAAGTTGGCTTCATAGGATATGCATACATTATTGCTGAGCCATGCTTTGTGTTTTGACACATAAAACGCACCGCCAAAGTCTCATCTGCCTGAGCAGCATCCACTTCAAGGACCTGGTCCTCCTTGTCAAAGATGCTTGACAGTGACCTCGCCCGCTTTGCCTCCTCAAACTCCTCAAACAACTCGTCTGAGTCCATGGAGTCGTCAACTGAGTCAGCGAGCTCTGCCTCGGCAGCCTGTCACATTGACATAGACATCAGCAGAGAAAGAACGAGAGGCACAAGGCAAAGAAAGTCAGGCTACATGGTAGTGGATACCCAAGTAGACAAGCAAACAAGTTTTCAGCAACTCACAGACGCTGCAGCTGAGGTGGATACTTGTCTGTAAGAGCTGCCTGAGTGGAAACCATAGCCACTGTCGCGGGAGTACCCAGGGCCTGCTAGAGCCCTGACGGGGAGGCATCTCTGAACAGCAGGTCGCGCTGCTGTGCTGAGCTGTGCTAGTGGAACCCGACTGCCTGCTAGAATCTGTTTGCTGGACAGGCTGGCGACCCTCAAGTGGGGGGTCATGCCCGTGACGGTGGGCAAAGCCCAGGTCATGGCTGTTCTAAACGCTTGCAGAGAGGCCGTGGCTGCTCAATACGCGCAACGGGCGCGTGATATGGTTATGCAAACTGGGCAGCGTCCTGTGCTGGCTGCACGCGCGCTCTGTGAGCACCTAAATCACTACGTTTCGTGCCACTATGTCTTTTTGGTTCGTTCTAGAGGTTATGTCGCAGATCAGGTGTGCGTAACACTTTCTCGGGAGGAGGCAAGGGCGTGATCCGTGGACCTTGTTGCTGCAACTTCAGCCGGCGTAGGGTTTCCATACCGTAACTGCCTGGCAGACGACCGTCAGTCATTGTGATGATCCTGGCTGTTGATCCAGATTTAACTTGGGCAGCTTTGACTATCAGATGCCTTTCTATTGCTTTGCAGCATCAACCTTCACCATCCAAGCTAGTGGCATGCTCAGGTCAGTATCGATGCCGTGTCGTCACCCCTCCCGTGCTGAATATGTTTTACAGAGACAGCAGGGCTGCAGGCCTCACGGTTGTTGTTGAGGGTGTATCTGGATCATAGCCACAAAGAAAAGAACCAGTTTCTGGCGCATGTTGCTTCTCAAATGAAGAGCTACGTGCCCATCAGTCGCACACAAGGATATGAAGCCATCCACGACGACGCAACAACTTCTAATGGCAAGCAGGGCCTCCCGAGGTTTTCAGACGTCACGCAGATCGAGGCACAATCTGGCACTAGGGCGGCGTTCGGCATTAGTACAACAGCTCTCAGCGCTCTCAACGAGGTGATGCAGAGCAAAAACTTGTGGACAAGCCAGGCAGTACCGTCACTGCTCAAGCGGCCTGCTTGTGCAGAACAAAGACAAGGCTGGTCTTAAGCAGCTTGGAGGGCTCTCTGGGGTGGCGCAAGCTCTGCATAGTGATACACTACGGGGAGTAGACCAAAGTCATGCCAGCATCTCTGACAGTCAGGCTGAATTTGGAGTCAATCAATTCAAGCAGCTGCCACAGAAGTCCTTCTGGTCCATGGTGTTTGAGGGTTTACAAGATCCCACTCTCATCTTGCTAATGGCGGCAGCTCTGGCAAGCAACATGGATTATCATCTGCTGTGCAGCATCTGAAATGCATGTCATAGAGTGGTTCTGTGCTGCCGTGAAGTATTGAAATGTGTCACAATCACTGCAATACATGGTCTGCTTCGTGCATGGCAAGCCACTGCTTGCTGGCATGATGTAGGCATCTGGACTAGCTTTAACACTATGAGCCCAGCTATGCTTTCACCTGATGCATCAGCTGCTTCTGCAATCTGCAGGTCTCAACTGTCTTGGGTGTGGCAATCAAAGAGGAGAGGGAACAGAACGCATGGTCTGAGGGAGTCTCCATCTGGGTTGCTGTCATTGTGGTCAGTCTAGTAGGTATGGCAATGCAAATTCAAAGCTTCAGCAGTCCTGCCATGAATGTAAATCAGACAGGAAGCTGTGACTGTAGCACTTCCTGTGCACTAGCACCTGTCTGTGTGTCCACAAGAAGAACAATTGCAGCGCAACCCCAAAGCTTCAGCTGTCCGCCTTGAATGTAAAGCAGACATGAAATTGTGCAAGAAGCACTTGCCGTGCACTAGCACCTGTCTGCGTGTCCACAAGAAGAAGAATACAGCCGTCATCTCAAACTCGGTAGTGTGGACTTCTTTTGCCTGCTCAATGTCCTGCTGCAAGGCGCCAGCAGAGAAACTGTGCTTCTGAAGCCTGCACTGTCAGCTAAGGGTGCTCACAATAAACCTCTGTAACCTACTTGTTACAGAATTTGATTGCTTAAGCATGTCTGAGCAAGTTGTGCTCTATCTCAGCGCTGAGGATGACACATGTTTCTACAGTTGGTATGACATGCTCTGCTGCTGGCAAATTGTTATGGATAACAGTGCTCCAGGACAGTCCCTTGTGGCCTGCATGGCATGTGTCAGAGTCTACAAAGTCAGTTTATGTGATGCATCAATGCCAACAGTCCGTTCAAATGAGGCAAACTTCACACAGCATGTGCTACCATGTACTGATGTTGGCAGTGTATCTTGATACAGCAGATCAATCCACATGGTCTGTAGTCTGTATGCTGTGCACAGGTGGTAAACAATCAAACCATTTGGGCCATAACCATTGCATTTGCTCACAATATGCGTTGCCCTGAACGCGTGCTGGCAACTCATGTAAGTGAAGCAAGTCAGATCAACAGACCAACCTTGATGCGCTTTCTTGTTCAACAACACAGAGCCATACTAGTCTAGTCATGTCGTTGTTTGTCCGATTTTAGGTTCATTTTTATTCATTGAGTGCCGTACAGTGCACAATGGCACATTCACATGCTGATCACTCGGGGCTACTGAAAGGAGCGTAGTCATTTGATGCATGCATTGCTCTAATCTGCAATGCCTTCTACAGGTGCCGGCAACGACTTCCAGAAAGACAAGCAATTCCGCAAGCTGAACGCACAGAAAGATATTGTGGAGGTCACGGTAGTCAGAGGCGGCAGCAACAAACTTACTCCCAACACAGAGGTGGTTGTGGGTGATGTGCTAGTGCTCACAACTGGTGATAAGGTCACAGCAGGTACACCTGCACCCCCCTGGTTGTGCTTGCAATGCATGAGAGCGTTGTGTTGTCACAAGCAGCTGCTGCAGCATGCACAACAGCTTGTGCTATTGCAGTCAGGGATCATGCCTTGCATTGCTGCATTGTGTTGACCAAATGCAGCTGCTGAGGCATGCACAACGGCTGGCAAAACTTGGCTGATGGGCTGTCAGTCTGTCTAGTTGGTACATGTTGCTTGCTTTGCACGTTGCCACTGTGCTGCAAGCGCCAAAGTGAGACCCTATGATGCATGTGCCAAAACGAAACCTTATGCTGCATGTCCCAAGTCAATATTCTGTGCTGCCTTTCCCAAGGCAAATTCTATGCTGCGGACATCCTATGCTGCTGAATCCCTATGCTGCATGTGCAAAGCTGAAACCCTATCCTGCATGTGCCGAGGTGAACCTCACTGCTGTATTTGATGAGGTAAAAGGCGCAACTGCATGCGCCAAGGCAAAAGGGGCAGATGCTGTAGCCGCCGGCAATCTGCCCCATGTGACTGCACACCCTGTGCTTTAGGGTTTACCCAACAGGCACTCCAGCATATGGCTTCAAACGGCATCATACAGCTTGTTCACCAGTGCTGTAACTGTGTTGTGCAGATGGAATTGTCATTGATGCACATGGCATGATCATAGCTATAGATGAGGCATCCTTGACAGGGGAGGCAGACTCCATCAAGAAGACCCCAGAGGACCCCTAGGTTCGCTCTGGTACCCAGGTGGGCAAGCTGCATTTGTTCATCCAGTTGTTGCATCCATTGGAAACAAGCATTGACACTTGTTGGGGAAACAGCCTTGAGTAAAACTCTGAGAGTGGCCAGACCTGCCTGGGTCTTTTCAAAGCTATCTAGTGAGGTGTGCTTGACACATGTGCTAGCAATGCCAGCAGCTAAAGAGGTGGTCATGGCTGTATGTCCAAGTGCATGACCAGGACACACTTATGCAGGAGCAAGCTTTTCTGCGCACAATAAATGAAACACTCTCTTTATGTTTTTGCAGATTACAGAGGGGTGTGGCAGGGTTCTGGTGCTGGCAGTGGGCATAAATAGTGAGTGGGGGAGGACCATGGCCATGTGCCAAATCACATGACTTCAGCTTCACACATGCTTGAGAACATGGTATTTCACAGATAAAATGGTATAATGCCGGTTTCTGCAGGTTACAGAGGGTTGTGGCAGGGTTTTGGTGTTGGCAGTGGGCGTAAACAGTGAGTGGGGGAGGACCATGGCCATGTGCCAGAGTGAGCCCGGGGAGACCCCCCTGCAGCAGCAGCTGGAGAAGATGGCGGGCGGCATTGCCAAACTAGGCATGGGTGTGGCGATCGTCTGCTTTGTGGTCCTTATGCTAAGGTCTGCCTGAAACCACAAGCAAAGAGAAATTTCAAGAAGGAACAAAGACTGTGCTTGTTTGACATTGATCAAAGCAAAAGCCCCCAAGGTGAGGTGTGCTGGGATGCCTTGTGTGGTTCTGCATCGCTGGCCTGTCCTGAGACTGTCATGCGTTTGTCTGACAGGCCAGCAATGCAAAACAGCCCATGATACACAGGTGACCCTTGTCTGTTAGACTGCTGATTTAGACGGAAATGTGAGATTATCAATACAGCCTCGGTCATTTGTTCAACCACCAACAAAGCCATTTTCACGCTGCACAGGTGGATGAGCCAGAACTGCGGCGTCCCATTGGTGCTGCTGATCTCTGACCTATTCAGCTTCTTCACCTCTGCAGTCACCGTCGTTGCTCTGCACAGGTCAATGATCCGTGACAGCGGCTTCCCATTGAAGCTACAGGTCTCTGGCCTGCTCAGCTTCTTCATCTTTGCAGTCACATTGCTGCTTGGATGATCCAGAAAGGCTGAACCTGCTGATCTCTGGCCCACTCAGCTTCTTCATCTTTGCAGTCGCCAGTGTTGCTCTGCACAGGTGGATGAGCCAGAGCAGCTGAAGCTGCTGATCTCTGGCCCACTCAGCTTCTTCATCTTTGCAGTCTCTCTGCTGCTCTGCAAAGGTGGATGATCCAGAACAGAGGCTTTGCATTGAAGCTGCTGGTCTCCGGCCCACTCAGCTTCTTCATCTTTGCTGTCACCATTGTTGCGCTGCACAGGTTGCTATCCAGAAAAAAGCTACTAATCTTGGCCCACTCAGCTTCTTCATCTTTGCATTGACCACTGTTGCTCTGCAGAGGTGGATGACCCAGAACAGAGGCTTCCCATCGAAGCTGCTGATTCCGGCCCGCTCAGCTTCTTCGTCTTTGCACAGGTGGATGATCCAGAACAACAGCCGCCCTTGGAGCTGCTGATCTCACCCCCCACTCAGCTTCTTCACCTTTCACAGGTGGATCGTCCAGAACAGAGGCTTCCTCTTGGAGCTACTGGTTTCCGGCCCGCTCAAGTTCTTCATCTTCGCCGTCACCATTGTTGCTCTCCCGCACATACCTAGCTCATCATGAGCTGGAAAGCAAAGTTATTATTATTGTTAACATTAGTATTAGTAATATCATTTACTATAATTGTTATCATCATAATGTTAATATCATTGTTGTTATTATGATTGTTATTGTGATCACAGGTGGATGGTCCAGAACAGAGGCTTCCCCTAGGAGCTGCTGGTTTCCGGCCAGCTGAAGTTCTTCATCTTCACGGTGACCATTGTGGTGGTGGCGGTGCCGGAGGGGTTGCCCCTGGCCGTCACCATCTCCCTGGGCTACAGCATGAAGAAGATGATGAAGGACAACAACTTTGTGAGGGTGCTGGCGGCCTGTGAGACTATGGGTGGCGCCACTGCCATCTGCTCCGACAAGACAGGCACCCTCACTGAGAACAGGTATAGGTTTCTTTCTAGGGTAGGGTTTTCAGGGTCCTTTTTTAGGATTTAGGTAGCCTGTGAGACCATGGGGGGCGCCGCCATCTGCTCTGACAAGACAGGCACCCTCACTGAGAACAATTGTGGGTTTAGGGTTTTCATGGTTTAGGGTCTCTAGGTTTTAGCGTCTTCAGGATCTAAGGTCTTTAGGATCTAGGGTGAGCTGTGAGACCATGGGGGGGGGCCACTGCCATCTGCTCTGACAAGACTGGCACCCTCACTGAAAACAGGTATGGGTGTAGGGTTTCACGGTTTAGGGTCTTCAGGACTTAGGTTCTTCAGGATTTAGGGTGAGCCTGTGAGACCATGGGGGGCGCCACTGCCATCTGCACTGACAAGACTGGCACCCTTACTGAAAACAGGTATGGGTTTCTAGGGTTTCATGATTTAGGGTCTTCAGTATTTAGGGTGTTCGGGATTTAGGGTCTTCCTGAGCCTAGGTACATATGGTGGTTACTCTGACCCATAGCAATGAATGTTAGTGTCTCAATTTTTTGTGAGGAGCTTTGCTGAGTATTTGGAATCCTGACAACCCAATCAGAACCCAAGCACTAATCCCAACACCAGACCATTGCTTGGTGCAGGATGACTGTTGTGGAAGGATAGGTCCAACAAACCGATCACCAAACCCAAAATCTGATACCAAGATGTTGCATGGTGCAGGATGACAGTTGTGGAAGGATGATTTGGCGGCATCAAGTATGACAGAGTGCCTGCAGCAGCCGAGCTGCATGCAACAGAGCTGGAGCTGATCGAGGTCAATGCAGCAGTCAACTCTCAGGTGAACATTACTGCTGCCACTGACACTTATTGAGCAAGGTGGCTAAACTGCACGAAGGAGCAGACTTTGACCAAGAGCAGTGCAGCAATGGACAGGTTTACAGATTGATGGGATCATCTTAGCAGTCTCACGCATCAAGAACATTGGCTTAACAGGCTGCAAATGAGAGTTGCTGCCCTGTCGAAGCTGATTCATGCCTGCTGTCTGTTCAGATGTCAGTAGACCTGGCTCACCTTGTTTCCTAACGTGCAGGCCTTTCTTGTGGATGCTGCAGACCACACAGCAGTCTCGCACGTCAAGAGCGTTGAGTTTGTGGGCATCACACCACAGTCCCTGCCCATTTCATACTGATTCATACCTACTGTTTGTTCAGATGTCCGATGCCCTGGCTCACCTACCTTACATTCTGGACTACAGGCCTTCCTTGTAGACGCTGCAGACCACAAAGCAGTCCCACACGTCAAGAGCATCAAGTTTGGGGGCAACAGACCAAAGTTGACGCCCTATTGATGCTGATCCATGCCTGCTCTATATCCAGATGTCAATTGCCCTGGCTCACCTACCTTGTACTTTGATCTGCAGGCCTTTCTTGTAGACGCTGCAGACCACACAGCAGTCTCACACGTCAAGAGCGTACCAGGATTGCTGCCCTTTTCATGTCGACCCAAGCCTATTCTTTGTTCAGGTGTCCAACATCCGGCTCACCTACCTTACTTTCTGGACTACAGGCCGTCCTTGTGGACGCTGCAGACCACACAGCAGTCTCACACATCAAAATCATTGACTTTGTGTGAAACAGAACAGAGCTGCTGCCATGTTGATGCTGATCCATATCTACTCTTTGTGCACATGTCAATTGCCCTGGCTCACCTACCTTGTGTTCTGGACTACAGGCCTTTCTTGTAGACGCTGCAGACCACACAGCAGTCTCACACATCAAGAGTGTCGAGTTTGTGGGCAACAGAACAGAGTGTGCCCTGTTGCTCATGCTGCGCGGCTGGGGCCATGACTACAAGGGAATCCGGGAGCACCACAGAGCTGCAATCCAGAAGGTGTACACCTTCAGCTCTGCCACCAAAATGGCCAGCGTGCTTGTCAGCAATGGAGATGACAGCTATCGCTTGTATGTCAAGGTAAAGCAATAGATGTGAGTGATGCACAGTGTCATTCATGTGTCATTGATAGATGCACATTGTCATTGGATTGCTGCAGATGACAGCTACCGCTTGTATGTCAAGGTAAAGCGTTGTGGGCTACATGCACAGTGTCATTGGTTTGCTGCAATATGATGCGCTGCTTGTATGTCAAGATAAAGTGTTCTGTCCGGGAAAGTGAGTTTGACATCTTAAACATCTCAAAACTGGGCTAGGTGCACAGTGTCATTGGCTTGCTGCAGAATGATGTGCCGCTTGTATGTCAAGGTACAGTGGTGTTGTGGGTTGGTTGCAAAGTGTCACTGGTTTGCTGCAGAGTGATTTGTTTTGTGTTAGTGATAGCCATCGCCTGTATGTCAAGGTAGAGTGTCATTGGTTTGCTGCAGAGTGATGTTCTCTGTATTGATGGTAGCTATTGCCTACATGTCAAGGTAAAGGTTCACTGTTCCTTGCTATGCATTGCTGTCCTGATTGGGACGCAGTTGTGAAGCTGTAGATCGTGCATGACAGACTGAGACCAAAGAGTTGCTGCGACCACCTTTTACGGCTATTTTATGGCTATGCAGACTCATTCACTGTTTTTCAAGTATTTTGGGGCCTCCTATGACCATTTGACCACTAGACTGAAATAGTGAATATCTACCTTACACCCTTGAAACTAAATACTCAGTGATTGACTGGAATCGATAGAACTTCTTGCTTGGCCAAAAAGAGCCTATGCTGCTGCTGCTGCTTTCCCTCCTTCTCTGCCTTCTCATGCTTCTTCTTCCTCTTCACACTTGCGGCCCTTCTTCTCTTCTGCATCACATCCCTCAGTGTACTTTCCAATCTTCTTCTTGCCTTGTAATGCTCGCTGTTTGTCATGCCTGCAGGGGGCTCCAGAGTAGCTGCTCATCTGCCCTGGGCCCCTCAGGGCCACAGCCCCTCACAGGTACTTCTTCCTCTTCTTCCAAATCCTCCACCATCCTGCTTTATCTGCACAGTGCTGCCGCTGTTAGTCCATCTGCACAGGGCACTCATGCAAGTATGTTTCAAAAGACATGGTATACTTGCATTGTACACTTGCATTGTATACGTGCGCAGCATGAAAACCAAGACTTTGCATTCCTGTGTGATGATCAGTTCACAAAAACCAAAGTTACAGTGATTTGATTTTGAGGCGCACAGCGACTGTTTCATGCTTCTGCTTTATTTCTATGCTGCGAGTGAAACTCTGTCATGCAGTCCTTATGAAGCCAGCTTGCAGCCTCTCTTATAACACTACTCACTTTACATGAATGCAGAATCCCTTTCTGCAAGCTGTGTTTTGGGTCTGTTCAGCTGCCCAGTCATGTGCCAGGCAGTGTGGCATCCTGACTGAGGGGGGCCTGGCCCTGGAGGGACCCCAGTTCAGGGTCATGCCTGAGCATGAACTTGTCAACCTTCTTCCTCGCCTTCAGGTACATCTGCTGTCTCACCCATGCTGCTCTTTCTGGCCACTGATTTTTACATACAGACCAGGGCATGTCTTGTATGAGCTGGGTTGGTTAGGAAGGTGGGCTCTGGAGGGGTCTTCTGCCAGGTCCTGTTTTGCTCAGCAAATGGCAGCTTTACAGAGCTGCCTGACATTGCAGAATACTACCTCATCCCTGCTGCTGGTTTCATTTCTGTTTCTGTTTCTCTGCAGGGGCAACATGAACGTCACTGCTTGTATTGTCCACAGTAACTGTCGACACTCAAAACAGCTCTTCGTCAACATTAGCTGAAATTCATATTAACCCAAAGCCATGGTGGTTTCTCAGCCCTGTATGTTTGACAGTGTTAGTCATTCCCTCCTTAACAATGCATGTGAACACCCATGTGGGGCTCGTTCTAGTGCCCTGTGCCCACCAGGAGCATTGGCTCTTAGCAGTGTTTCCTTCTTCCTGAAGGTCACATTCCTTTCTCCTTGCCGCTCACTGTCCTGCCCCACTCCTCTTCCTCCTCCTGTTACTGTTCTTTGTCAACCTCTGCATTGTGATAGGTTGCACCTGAAACCCCACAACAACTTCTCAAACAACTTATTGTGCATGCAGGTGCTTGCTAGGAGCTCTCCAACTGACAAGTTCAACCTGGTGAAGCTGCTGAAGAAGCAAGGCGAGATTGTGGCAGTCACAGGTATGCTCTTCTGGTGGTGGACTAGCAACGGTTGTCAGCAGACAAACCTGTGGCACACAAACAGACATCAAAACACAAAAACAAAGTGTGAAAACGGGAGCACAGTAGATGGGTTTGTACCTGTGTAGAAACATTGTCAGGTGACACATGTGGTTTCTGCAAACACAGCTGGCTACATGGCTGATGGTGGGCCACACATTTGTTTGTTCGTTCGTTCAATCATTCATTTGTTCATCCATCCATCCATCCATCCATCCATCCATCCAATCATCTTCTGTTGGTACACTGACTGCCTCACAGGCTTTTTCTCAGGATTGTACAGCGTTGACTCTAGGGAAAGATGCTTGATTGTTGACAAGTAAACATTTCAATTCAAATTTGGTCATTCATCACTGACTTGTGATCCCCCAGAGTCCAAACATTCCTGAGTAGCTCCCATTACGAGGCCCCTGTATGGGTGTGCCCACGGATTTAGGAGTATTGGTGTAAATTGGGTCCAGTCACTGGAGCAAGCAGCAACCTTCTTGCTATATAGACTATACCCTATAAGAAACGCCAGCCATGAGTTCTGGCACCTCATCACACCTCTAGACCTCCCAGCTGAGGCCTGTGTGCTCACTTGGTTCAAAAACTCAGAGCTAAACAGGAAACAACTGGGAGTGCGGATAATGACAACAGTAATGTAGCTTGACATACATGGTCCTTACGGCAACAGTCACAACAGTCATGACTGCTGCAGGGGATGGTACCAATGATGCTCCAGCCCTGAAGGAATCTGATGTGGGTCTAGCCATGGGCATTGCTGGCACAGAAGTTGCCAAGGCAGCTGCTGACATTGTCATCATGGTATGGCTCACTCACCTTGACTCACCCATGCACTGCAGCACTTTGCACTTGATGGCAACTCCGAGAGGGCATTTTGTTGTGGGAGAGGGCACTTTGTTGTGGCCCTGGCTGAGGCGAGCTTCTACATGGTGGTCATTTGGGTTGCATGACACACCTCTGGACAAATGCTCTGCCATGGCAGTCAGCTGTTGAGCTGCATGGGCAACTCCAGGCTGCCCAGCAAGGAGGAGATGCATGCTGCCTGTTGCAGCAACACTGTGGCTGCTTCTGCCAAAGAAAGTGCATGTGAAAAAGGCAGAACCAGGTGTGGTGAGTCCATTGGCCCCGGGAAACAGATGGGATGTGCACATGTGGGAGGCTCCTGATGGAGCCTTCCTGACTTGCTCAAAGGGCGTTTTCATTGGTCCCTTCCCTCCCTTCCCTCCCTTCCCTCCCCTCCCTCCCC